>OLRX01000065.1_pt1 | contig 90936 bp, 76 predicted proteins | sample 1672991 | NCBI WGS metagenome assembly OLRX01 (sample SAMEA3136744, study PRJEB25190) | human gut metagenome | biome: human gut; feature: human-associated habitat; material: faeces | place: Austria | collected 2013
TGAAATTCCTAATTGCATTACGAGGAACATTATACTTCTTATAAGAGAAATTATCAATAGTTTTTTTACATTTTTCGCAAGTTTTGCAAAGGATGTAAGCTTTTGACTCCTCTGGGAAGTATTCCGTACCTCCGATACATCCACATTATAGTATAGTTTCTTAAGAATTTCCATAACTTTTATCTGTTTATTTTCTTACGGATTCTTTACGAAACTTCATTTTTATGGCTATATTGTACTTATATTGGTACAATCCTTCATTTTTACCCTCTTGCAATTTCAATTTGGTATGGTATAATGTTCATATATTTAATTTTATTGTTTTTTTTGAACATGTAATTTTCATCTGATTTCGTTCAATTTCTATGGAGGAATACGATTATGGATCGTTTTGGACTGCTGTGCAGAAATATTTATGAGAAGAAAAAGATCACTCAGAGGGAACTGGCGGCAGCCATGGACCTTTCCCTGGGGACTTGCAACCACCTGATCCGGGATGCACTGGCCGATGGACTGATCGCCCTGGATCCCCAGACGGGAGAATATTCCTTATTAAAGAAGGGTGTGGAGCTGCTCCAGAAGTACCGGGTCAACAGCGCCGTTATCCTGGCGGCAGGCTTTGGCTCCCGTTTTGTGCCATTGACCTTTGAAACGCCAAAAGGACTCCTGGAGGTATTCGGGGAACGCATGATCGAGCGTCAGATCAGCCAGCTCCACGAGGCCGGGATCATGGACATCACCATCGTGGTGGGGTATCTGAAGGAGAAATTTGAGTACCTCATCGATAAATTCGGCGTAAAGCTTCTTTACAACCCGGAATACCACAACAAAAACACACTGACCACCGTTTACCGGGCCCGGGACTGCTTTAAGGGAAAAAACACGTATCTTTTATCCTCCGATAACTGGATCCGCGAAAACATGTACCATACATACGAGTGCGGCGCATGGTATTCTTCTGTATATATGGAAGGCGCCACCTCTGAATGGTGCCTGGAGGCCAGCAAAAAGGGGCTGCTCACCGGAGTGGCCGTAGGCGGCTCTGATTCCTGGGTCATGTACGGACCGGTTTACTTTTCCCGGGAATTTTCCGAGGAGTTTTTCCCCGTGCTGGAAAAATATTATGAGACCCCCGGAACCGAGCAGATGTACTGGGAACAGGTTCTGGCAGACCTGCTGAATGGAACGGCAGGAGAACACATTCCGTCCATGGCAAAGTACCCGGCTCCCAAAATGTACATCAACCGTCAGCCGGAAAACCAGGTGTATGAGTTCGAGAACCTGGAGGAGCTGCGGGTATTCGATGAAAAGTACCGGAATAATTCCAACAATGCGGCCATGGAGCTGGTGGCAGAAGTCCTCCATATCCCGGAATCCGAGGTGACCGATCTGAAATGCCTGAAGACAGGCATGACCAATAAATCATTCCTTTTTAAAGCCAGGGAGCGGTCGTATATCTGCCGGATCCCGGGGCCTGGAACCGATCTTCTTATCAACCGGGCCCAGGAAAAAGCCGTTTATGACGCCATCAAGCCCCTGGGGATCTCTGAGCATGTGATCTATATGAGCGGCGACACAGGTTATAAGATCTCTGAATTTTATGAAGGCGCACGAAATGGAGATCCCAGAAGCTGGCAGGACGTGGCCCGCTGTATGGAGCTGGTCCATCGCCTCCATAATTCCGGTATCCAGGTGGACCATTCCTTCGATATGAGAGAGCGGATCGACTTTTATGAGTCCATCTGTAAGGGATATGAAAAAAATCTTTTTGAGGATTACGATCATGTGCGCGGCCACATGAACACGCTTTTAAAGCGTCTGGACCGTCTGGACCGCAAAAAGACCCTCTGCCACATTGACAGCGTCTGCGATAACTTCCTTTTCCTGCCGGATGGCGGGATCCGGCTCATCGACTGGGAGTATGCCGGAATGTGCGATCCCATGATCGATGTCAGCATGGCTGCGATTTATTCTTATTATAATGAGGAAGAGGCTGAAAAGCTCCTTGCCATATATTGCAGCGGAAATATCTCTGCCGAGGACCGGTTCGTTTATTATTCCTATATTGCCCTGGGCGGCTTTTTATGGTGCCTGTGGGCCGTATACAAAAGCAGTATCGGCGAAGAGTTTGGAGAATACACGCTGATCATGTACCGGTACGCCAAGGAGTACTATAAAAAGATCGTTACCGATCCGGCCTTTCTCCTGATCGGATCTGATTTTTAAATTTGTCCCGGAATTCCGGAAAATGTGGCAGAACTCCGGGATTTTGGCCCACTTTTGTAATAAATTATTCAAGACTCCATTGGGATTATATGGTATAATCAACATAGAAGTTTTTCGGAACTATTTTACCATGAGGGGGATTTCTATGATACAAAGGAAGCGGCTGGCTGCAGCTCTGTTAAGCCTGACCATGGCGTTTGCAGCCGTATATCCCGCCGTCCCGTCTTTTGCGGCGGCCTGGGAACGGAATGCCAACGGCTCCTATGTGGCGGCAGACGGCTCTGCACTCACAGGGATCACAGCCAGGGGCATTGATGTTTCCCACTGGAAGCAGTCCATCAACTGGAACGCCGTGGCGGCGGACGATGTGCAGTTCGTTATGCTGGGAACCAAATATAACAACGAGGTGGATCCATATTTCAGCGTCAATGCAGTAAACGCCTTCAATACAGGACTGAAGGTGGGCGCTTATATTTATTCTTATGCCACCACAACGGCCGCAGCGGAGGCGGAGGCGGATTTTGTACTGAATCTGATCAAGGACTATCCCATTTCTTATCCGGTGGTGCTCGATGTGGAGTCCACGGAAATGAGCGCGCTGACCCCTGCCCAGCTGGCGGATGTGATCAATGCATTCTGTAAGAAGGTGGAGGCCGCCGGATATTATCCCATGGTCTACACCAATGATTACTGGCTTTCCCAGAAGATCGATATGACCAAGGTTCCCTACGACGTATGGGTGGCCCGGTATAACGCCAAGCCGGCCTATGCAGGCGCGGCCATGTGGCAGGCCACCAACGAGGGGCAGATCGACGGTGTCAACGGAAATGTGGATATCAACTTTGTCTTTAAGGATCTGTCAGCCAAGCTGCCTGCTGACCGGTGGCGGCTGATCGACGGGAAATGGTATTATTATAAGAATTATGTAAAACAGACCGGCTGGATCAACGACGGACAGAGCTGGTACTATATGAATTCTGACGGCACCCAGTATAAGGGATGGCTGCTTCTGGATAATTCTTATTATTATCTGCTTCCTAAAACCGGGCAGATGATGACCGGATGGCAGACCATCGACGGGAAATGGTACTATCTGAAGGCAGACGGAAGGATGGCCAGCGAATGGCTCCAGGATAATGGAAAATGGTACTATCTTCTGGACGGGGCTATGGTCACCGGATGGCTCCGGATCGGAACCGACTACTATTATCTGAAGGGCGACGGATCCATGGTCACCGGATGGCGGAAAATGGACGGCGCGTTTTATTACTTTGCCAGCGATGGGCGGCTGGTACGCGGATGGCTGAACCTGGACGGAAAATATTATTATATGAAGGCAGACGGTACCATGGTCACCGGATGGCAGACCATCGACAATGTGACGTATTTCTTCAATCCCGACGGTGATATGGCCTCGGGCTGGACAGTCATCGACAATTACTGGTACTACTTTAACGGGAATGGCCAGATGATGACTGGATGGCTCCAGCTGGACGGCCGGTACTATTATCTCCATACAGACGGACGCATGGTCACCGGATGGCAGAGTGACGGCACCCACAAATATTATATGGATAAGACATCCGGCAAAATGGCTGTAGGATGGAAGCAGATCGACGGAGCCTGGTATTATTTCAACCCCTCGGGCCATATGGTCACCGGATGGGTCAAGGATAATGGTAAGTATTATTACATGAATCCGTCGGATGGAAAGATGATCTCCAATGGCTCCTACGCGATCAATAATATCAACTATACCTTTGACAACTCAGGCGTATGCCTCAATGAGGCCTCTGCCATTGACGGAGGCTCAGCTGGCAGCGTATATTCACCGCCGTCCGGAAATTCTGGAAATTCTGGAATTACCGGAAACCAGGTGACCAACGGCACCTCCTCTCCGGGAGGGATGTCTGCCGGAAATACGGGTACAGGGGCTCCCGGAAGCAGCGCTCCGGGTACGAATTCTGCTCCCGGCGGAAATGGGATCACGACCGTGAATCCCGGAAGTACCTCCGGCCCCGGCGGATCGTCGGGCAGTTCCAGCATCACGGTTCCTGGCGGAACAAGCTGTGATTCCCCGTCCTGCGGTTCCGGAAGCTCCGGCTCTTCTGATTCGGATGGATTAAAGGAATTCCAGACCGGCGGGCCGAAATAAGCGGTAAAAAAATCCGCTGGAGGATGTATCTGATCACATCTTCCGGCGGATTTTTCTATTTTTCCTTTTTTCTCTATTTCTCTATCTCTTTCCGGATCTCCTCCAGAGGCCGGCCTGTCTTTTTCGCAATGGCGGCCAGATCTTCATATTCCAGCTTGGTTCTGGTAACGCCATGGCCCTGGGAGATCTTTTTCCGCACGGGTCCATAAGCCGTTTCCACAGTTTCCTCCCGGCGCTTCAGAGTGAACCTCCGGCTGATATGCTCCCGGACTCCCAGCGTCGTGGTGTGCCGGAACAGCAGCTCCACCATCTTTTCTTCGTCCTCCCGTCTGCACATACAAGTCAGAAGGACACCGGGACGGCTCTTTTTCATCCCCACAGGGACCGTATAGACCTCCAGGGCTCCGGCTTCGAACAGCGCCTCCTCCGCAAAGCCAACGGCCTCAGCAGTCATGTCGTCCAGGTTGCAGGACAGCTCTGCGATCTCGTCTCCAGTCTCAGCGGTATCCCCCAGAAAGGCCCGGACGCAGTTGGCCCGCTCAAAATCCTTTTTACCCATTCCGTATCCGATCTTTGACGTGGTCATCACCGGCATTTCCCGGAATTCTTTGACAAAATGCTTTAAGAGGGCCGCACCGGTGGGGGTGCAGAGCTCTCCCTGTACCTGGGTGCTGTATACGGGGATCCCCTGTAAAATATGGGCCGTGGCCGGAGCCGGGACTGGAAGGATCCCATGGGCACAATGGACATGGCCGCTTCCCACATGGACCGGAGAGGCGATGATCTGATCCGCTCCCAATTCATGGAACAGGAGGCATACGCCCGCAATATCTGCCACCGCATCCATGGTGCCTACCTCATGGAAATGGATCTGGTCCACCGGCATTCCGTGGGCATGGGACTCGGCCTCAGCGATCAGGGCATAAACTGCCTTCATGTCTTCCTTCACCGGGTCTGGAATATCCAGACCGTCAATGATGGAGGCGATGCCTGCCATGGTGGAGTGATGATGGTGATGATGGGAATGATCATGTCCGTCGTGGCTGTGGACGTGTTCACCATGGTGATGGTCATGGCTGTGGGCATCGTGGTCCTCATGATGGTGATCATGGCCATCGTGGCTATGAGCGGCCTGGTCCTCATGGTGGTGATCATGACCATCGTGGCTGTGGGCATGGCTGTGAAGCCCGTCAGTGGCAATGAATTCGCAGGCTTCATGGGAATGGGTGTGGGCGTGTCCATGATCATGAACGTCCTCGCTCTCCTCTTCCTCCCCGAAAACAGTCACATTCATATGTGTTCCCGTGATCCCGCATTTTACGGCCGGTTCCGCTTCCACCTTCACGCCAGGCAGACCCAGTCCGTTCATTTTTCCAAGAAATTCTTCCTTCTTTTCCGGACACAGTTCTAAAAGCGCCGCCATGAGCATATCTCCCGCGGCCCCCATGCCGCAGTCCAGGTAAATCGTTCTCATTTCGTTTCCTCCTCTATCCCTTCATATGATTGATCATGCTGGCCAGATATCCGGCCCCGAATCCATTGTCTATATTTACCACACTGACCCCGCTGGCACAGGAATTCAGCATGGAAAGCAGAGCTGAGACGCCGTGAAATGAGGCGCCGTAGCCAATGCTGGTGGGAACTGCAATGACCGGGCAGTCCGCCAGGCCGCCAATGACGCTGGCCAGGGCTCCCTCCATTCCAGCGATGGCAATGATCACCCGGGCGCTCATGATGGTATCCATATGCGCCACCAGGCGGTGCAGGCCTGCAACCCCCACATCGTAAAGCCGTTCTACCTGGTTTCCCAGGGCCTCGGCTGTCAGGGCTGCCTCCTCAGCCACCGGGATATCGCTGGTCCCTCCAGTGGCGACCACGATTGTGCCGACTCCGTCCTTTTCCGGAAAGTCCCCGCATATGCCGATCCCGGTACCGTCAAAATACCGGAAGCCGGCTCCATCTTCAAACTTCTGTTTCAGGAGATCTTCCGTATGACGGGCCTTTTCCGGGTCCATCCGTGTGATCAGGACCAGTTCCTGGCCGCGCTTTTTCATCGCCTCCACGATCCCAGCGATCTGCTCCGCTGTTTTTCCCGCTCCGTAAATCACCTCAGCGATCCCCTGGCGCAGCCGCCGGTGGGTATCTAGCTTGGCAAACCCCAGCTCATCAAAGCCTGCCTCTGAAAATGGCTCTTTTTTCAGCTCCAGGACCGCCTGGTCCACAGAAAGCTCCCCGGATGCCACCCGGTCCAGCATAGTCCGTATATCTTCCATATACATTCTTCTCCTTTACCCCATTCTAACCATCGGATTTCCAGGGGTTGGGCATAAGGCTTGATTTTCTAAAGAAAATCCCAAAAAAATCCGATTTTTTTGGGCATACACTAGAAAAAGGCCATTCTATGCCCAATCCTGCGGTTGCAGGCGCAAAGATCTGCTCCAAAAGCCCAGAAACCGGCAGTACGAACCTAAATTCACCAGCCGGTCCCACTATTTTGAAAAAGCCATGAAAAGAAAGCCCCGCCTGCGGCGGGTGCGTTCCCTTCATGGCAAACTCTGCTTCTATATGATTCTGTTCTGTTCCGGAGCGGCCCGGTCCCTTCAGCATCCCAAAGCTCCTGTCTGTCCAGAAGATCCGCGAAGGCAGCCATGCCGCTGGGCGCAGGGAAATGTTCTTCCCCCTACTCCACCACCGGATTTTTCAATGTTCCGATCCCCTCGATCATGCACTCGACCACATCTCCCGGTTTGAGGAATCTGGGCGGATCAAAGCCCATTCCCACGCCTGCTGGCGTTCCGGTGGCGATGATGGTACCGGCCTTCAGGGTCATGCCGCGGCTCAGCTCACTGACCACTTCTGCGATCCCGTGAATGAACTGTTCCGTGTTGGAATCCTGGCGCAGCTCTCCGTTGACACGGGACTGGATCCTGAGCTTCGGCGGAAATTCCACGCTGTCGGCGGTGACGATCCAGGGCCCCAGGGGCGTAAATCCATCCAGGCTCTTCCCGAAATACCACTGTCTGTGGGCCGTCTGCACCTCCCTGGCGCTGACGTCGTTCATAATGGTATAACCAAAAATATAATCCTCCACATCCTCCAAAGCCACGTCCTTAGCATCCTTTTTCAGGATCACCGCCAGCTCTGCCTCATAGTCCAGCTGGCTCGTAAGCTCTTTGTGGGATGGGATCCCATCGCCGGGATCCGTGGCCCGGTTGACCCGCTTGGAAAAATACACCGCCTGATCCGGCTTGGAAAATGCTTCCTTTTTAAACCTGGCGGATTCCTCCGCGTGGGCCAGATAGTTGATCCCCAGGCAGATGATATCCTGGTCCGGCACCGGGATCGGGGCCATGATCTTTATGTCCTCCAGAGGCGCGGCATTGGATACCTCATAGGGAGGAAGCCCGGAAATATGGTCCAGGAGCTCCAGTTCCGACGGCCCGATCTCCCGTATGACCTCCTTCATGGTCCGGTATTCCATTCCCGCCGCAGAAAGGGGATACACAAAGGTCCCTTCCCGGTTCAGTACCCCTGTCAGCTCTTTTTTATTTATGGCATAGGTCAAAAGCTTCATAAAGCCCTCCTCACCGGTTTCCTAGCGGATGCGTTCCGGGAAGCCCACTTTTTTCTGGACCTTTCTAAGGGTCTTATTGGAGAAATAGGACGCCTTCTCCGCATTTTCCTTGATCACCTTATCCAGATATTCTTTGTTCTTGCTAAGGTCTGCAAACCGGTCCTGGAGCGGCTTTAATACGCCGACCACAGCCTCGCCCACGGCCATTTTGAAATCACCGTAGCCCTTTCCATCGAATTCCCTCTCTACCTCTGCCGGTGTCTTTCCGGTACATGCGCAGTAGATGTCGATCAGGTTCTTAACGCCCGGCTGCTCGTCTCGGTACAGGATGATACCCTCGGAATCCGTCACAGCTCTCTTGCACTTGCGGATAATGGTATCTGGATCGTCCATGAGATAAATGCTGCCATTGGGGTTTTCATCGGACTTGGACATCTTTTTCGCCGGATCCTGTAAGCTCATGATCTTTGCTCCGGCCTTTCCGATATAGGCCTCCGGAACCGTGAACACATCTCCGTAGATATTATTGAAGCGGATGGCAATGTCCCTGGTGAGCTCTAAGTGCTGCATCTGGTCGATACCCACCGGCACCACGTCCGCCTGGTACAGCAGGATATCTGCGGCCATGAGCACCGGGTACGTGAACAGGCCCGCGTTGATATTGTCGGCATGCTTGGCAGCCTTGTCCTTAAACTGGGTCATCCGGTTCAGCTCGCCCATATAGGTAAAGCAGTTTAAGATCCAGGCCAGCTCCGCATGTCCCGATACATGGGACTGGTAATAAATGCAGTTTTTCTCCGGGTCAAGTCCGGCGGCAATATAAAGAGTCAGAAGTGTTCTTGCGCGCTTTCTAAGCTCTGCCGGGTCCTGACGGACAGTAATAGAATGCATATCCACGACACTGAAAAAGGTCTGGTAATCATCGGAAATCGTCACCCAGTTCTTTAAAGCCCCCAGATAGTTCCCGAGAGTCAGGTTACCGGTTGCCTGCATTCCGCTGAATAAAGTTTTCTTTCCGTCTAACATTGTTCCGTCTCCTTAAATTTCCTTTTCATTCTCCAGGGGCCGCCGCAAAGGGGAAATCCCAGACCCCGCCCGTTCGCAGCAGCCCCCTGTATTTTCAAACAATTCTTTTATATTATAATACACTTTCCGTCCATTGTCCACTCTTCATTGCAGTGGATCAGGGCTTGTATCCTTCCCGCTTTGCCGTTATAATGGAAGCAGAACTGTTTACAGAAAGGAAAGGAACCATCTATGGACAAGATCGCAAGCTTCACTGTCAACCACCTGAAACTTCTGCCCGGCGTCTATGTATCCAGACGGGATACCGCGGGAGACGCCCGGATCACCACCTTCGACATCCGTATGACCCGCCCCAACCATGAGCCGGTCATGAATACTGCGGAGATCCACACCATTGAACACCTGGGCGCCACGTTTCTGAGGAACCACAAGGTTTACAAGGACCGGGTCCTTTATTTCGGCCCCATGGGCTGCCGCACCGGCTTTTACCTTCTGCTGGCCGGAGACTATGAATCCGCAGATATCGTTCCTCTCCTTCAGGAAATGTTTTCCTATATCCGGGACTTTGAAGGGGAGATTCCCGGCGCAGCCGCCAGGGACTGCGGCAACTACCTGGATATGAACCTTCCCATGGCCAGGTATCTGGCCCGGAAGTTCTGCGACGAGGTGCTGGAGGATATCCAGGAGGACCGCCTCATCTATCCCGAATAAGCCATATCCGGCCGGGGATGCTGAAAAACAGGCTGAGAGCTGTTCAAAGCCGCCCTTTCAGCGCCCCGGCCGTTTTTTTCTGCCTGGCAGCTCCATTGGCTCCCGGGGGCGGACCTCCCCCGGAACCGCCGGGTCTTTTCAGGCTAAACCGCTGACGGATCGGCAGACGCCTTTACGGACTGGACCGCGGACGGATCGGCAGATGCCTTTGCCTCAGGTCCAGCCGCCGGCGCGGACAGCTCCCTTCCGCCTTCCTCCTCCGGAACTCCGTTTCCTGGCTGTCCGCATAAGACCACGATGCTCCGCGGCATCATGGCGATCTGGGACTGGTCCTTCAGCTCCGGCGCCGCAGTCTCTCCGTACACGCCCTTTTCCGGTCCCTTTGACGTATCGTAAAGCACGTGCCAGGTCTGGCCTTTGGGAAGGTGGGGAAGGCCGAATACATGGGGCTCCCAGTGCATGTTATAAAGTACATACATGGTATCGTCCTGGCTTCCGTCCTCCTTCGTCCCATATTCCCCCCAGTAAAGGATCCCCAACTGGCGGCGGAAATTCTCAAACTCCGGCCGCCATACGTATTCGCCGTGGTAGGAAACATCCGGGCGTCCGCAGGATCTGTAATCCATGATCCGGGGCTCCCTCTCCATATGGAATACACCATGTTTTTTCCGGAAGGCAATGAGCCCCTTCACAAATTCAAAGATGTCACGGTTGGTCTCCAGAAGCCTCCAGTCCAGCCAGGAGATCCGGTTATCCTGGCAGTACGCGTTATTATTTCCCTCCTGGGAATTCCCAAATTCGTCGCCCGCCAGCAGAAGCGGCGTTCCCTGGCTTAAAAACAGCAGGAGGAACCCATTGCAGAGCTGCTGCCTTCTCAGATCCCGGATCCTTCTTTTCCTGGTGGGGCCCTCCTCGCCGCAGTTCCAGGAATAATTGTGATCCGTGCCGTCCCGGTTGTCCTCATGGTTGTCCTCGTTGTGCTTCCGGTCATAGGAGACCATGTCCATCATGGTCATGCCGTTGGTATTGGCCATGTAATTGATGATGCCGTATTCTGCCGGATTCCTTCTGGAATGGAACGCCAGGCTGTTTAACATCCCCTCGTCGCCCTTCAGAAGCCGCCGCATGTCCTCCTCAAACCGGCCGTTGTATTCCGCCAGGTGCTTGTCCCGCAGCGTCACCTTCCCGTCTCCCGGCATGGGATAGCCTGTTTTGGGCCTCCTTTCCAGGGCCTCCTCCCAGCTGTCTGCAAACAGCTTGGTGCACCGTAAGAACGGATCCCCGGCAATGGCCTCCCTGGGGGCAAAGCCCGTCAGCCGGAAGCCGTCCACATGGTACTCCTGGAGCCAGTAACGGAGGACATGGAGCACGTCGCCGGGAGACTCCTTCCCTGTAAAATAGAACTCCAGGATGCACTCCATATTTTCCCGGTGGAGCGCCTTCACAAGCTCCTTGAATTCTCTCTCAGGCTCGATCTCCCCGGAGCCATAGGAGGTCTTCAGTGCATAAAGGAACGATGGGCCGTATCCCCAGTAGTTGATCCGCCCCGTGGCCTCCGGCTTCTGTCCCGGGAGCTCGGCCGCAGGCTCTGTGACCATGACCTCATCAAATTCCGTCACTGGAAGAAGCTCCACTGCCGTTACGCCCAGCTCCTTTAAATACGGGATCTTTTCCCGGACCCCGCCGAAGGTTCCCCGTTCTTTCACGCCGGAGGATCTATGCTTTGTGAATCCCCGCACATGGAGCCGGTAGATGATGCTGTCAGAATATGGGATCTCCGGCCTCACATCATCCTCCCAGTCAAATTCCCCGGTCAGAAGCCTGGCCCGCACCGGCTTCCCGGCCCGGGAAAGGTTCCCCCATTTTTCCCGGCCTGTGACCATCCTGGCACAGGGATCCGGCATCCACTGGCCGTCGCACTGGAAGCCGTATTCCATATTTTCAAGATCATATCCCTTTAAGGTCATGGACCAGACGTCTCCGACCCGGTCCCTTTCCTGGAAATCGATGACTTCCGCCGCCTTTTTTTCTCCTCTCCGGAATAAAAGGAGGCTGACCTTTTTCCCCTCAGCCTGCACGAGGATCTCTGCCCCTTCTTCTGTCGGCGTTACTCCCAATGGATAGAGGAGCTCATGTCTGTTCTTTCGTCCCGTCATATCCCGTCCTCCGTTCTATTCTACGTCTGTAAGCCTACCCCTGCTGCTCTGCGATCTTCGCCGCCAGTTCTTCCAGATACATCCACCGGTCCATCTTTTCTTCCAGCTCTTTCTCTGCCTTTTCCTTTTCTTCCATAAGCTGGTTCAGCTTTACAAAATCCCGGGCCGATGCCTGGATCTCTTCTTCGAGCCCTGCGATCCTCTCCTCCAGAGCCGCCATATCTGCTTCGATGGTCTCGTAATCTTTCTGCTCTTTATAGGTAAATTTCAGCTTCTGCGGCCCGCGGATCCTCTGCCCCTTTTCCTTTGGAGGAGCCGCAGGCTTCACGTCCGCCCGGCTCTCCTCTTCCGCTTCAGCCTCCGCAGCCTTACGGGCTGCATAATCCGTAAACCCGCCTTCATACTGGCGGAGAACGCCGTCTCCCTCAAAAGCAAAGATCCGCCGCACCACCCGGTCCAGGAAATACCGGTCATGGGATACGGTGATGACGATGCCCTGGAAGCTGTCCAGGTAATCCTCCAGGATCATCAGCGTTTTAATGTCCAGGTCGTTGGTAGGCTCGTCCAGGATCAGCACATTGGGCGCGCTCATGAGGATCTTTAACAGATACAGCCGCCGCCGCTCACCGCCGGACAGCTTCTGGATCACCGTATACTGCACCGACGGCGGGAATAAAAACCGCTCCAGCATCTGGGAGGCGCTGATGCTCCCGTCCTTTGTCTGGACGTACTCCGCCACGTTCCGTATATAGTCGATGACCTTAAGGCTGGTATCCATGTCCTCATTTTCCTGGGAAAAATATCCGATCTTCACCGTCTGTCCGATCTCCACCGTACCGGAATCCGGCTTTTCCCATCCGGCGATGATCTTCATCAGCGTGGACTTCCCGCTGCCGTTGGGGCCGATATATCCGATCCTGTCATTTTTCAGAAAAAAATACGTATAGTCCTTTATGAGCACCTTGTCCCCGTAGGCCTTGCAGATCCCCGATAGCTCCACAGTCGTCCTTCCCAGGCGGCTGGAAATGGATTCCATTTCCACAGCCTGCTCCTTTTCCGGCCCTTTGGCATCCCGGAGTGCCTCATACCTCTGGATCCGCCCCTTCTGCTTGGTGGATCTGGCCCGGGCTCCCCGCTTCATCCACTCCAGCTCCACCCGGAGGATGGACTGGCGTTTCCGCTCCGACGCCTGTTCCATATCCATACGCTCGGCCTTCAGCTCCAGGAATCCCTCGTAGTTGGCCTGGTAGCTGTACAGCTTCCCGTTATCCAGCTCCACGATGCGGTTGGTGACGCTGTCCAGAAAATACCGGTCATGGGTGATCATAAGCAGCGCGCCCTTAAACCGCTTTAAATACTCCTCCAGCCAGTCTGCCATGGCGCTGTCCAGGTGGTTGGTGGGCTCGTCCAGGATCAGCAGGTCCGTGGGCGATAAAAGGACTGACGCCAGGGCCGCACGCTTTTTCTGGCCGCCGGATAACTGTCCGATCTGCTGGTCATGTTCCGGGATCCCCAGCCGGTTCAACATGGCCTTTGCCTGGCTTTCCAGGTCCCAGATCTGGTCATGATACCGGCTCCGGTTTTCCCTAAGGACGCTTTCCAGGACCGTTTCTCCCTCCTCAAACACCGGATTCTGGGGAAGATAGCGGATATCCAGGTTCCTCCCGCGGACAACGGTCCCCGTATCCGGCTCCTCCAGGCCTGCCACCAGCTTTAAAAGCGTGGATTTTCCGGTGCCGTTGACGCCGATCAGGCCGATCTTATCCCCTTCGTTGATGGAAAAATCCGTGTCATTGAGGATCAGCCGTTCTGTATATGATTTGGTCAGATGCTCTGCCGTTACAAGATTCATGATTCGTATACCCTTTCCTTTAGTCCCCGATCACCACTTCCACCGGACAGTGGTCGCTTCCCATAACGTCCGTGTGGATGGCCGCGCTCACCAGCCGGTCCTTCAGGCTGTCCGATACGCAGAAATAGTCGATGCGCCACCCGGCGTTCTTCTGGCGGGCAGAAAACCGGTAGGACCACCAGGAGTAAACGCCCTCCAGATCCGGGTTAAAGTATCTCCAGGTATCAATAAAGCCCGCATCCAGAAGTCTTGTGAATTTTTCTCTTTCCTCATCCGTAAACCCCGCATTTTTCCGGTTGGTCTTCGGATTCTTCAGATCGATCTCCTTATGGGCGACGTTCAAGTCCCCGCAGAAGACCACCGGCTTTTTCTCCTCCAGCTTTTTCAGATAAGAAAGGAACGCGTCCTCCCACTCCATCCGGTAATCCAGACGCTTTAAGCCGTCCTGGGAGTTGGGCGTGTAGCAGGTGACCACATAGTAATCATCAAATTCTGCGGTGATAACCCGTCCCTCCTTATCGTGCTCCGGGATCCCCAGGCCGTAGAAAACGGAGACCGGCTCCTCCTTTGTGAACATGGCCGTGCCGGAGTAGCCCTTTTTCTCTGCATAGTTCCAGTACTGGCGGTAGCCTGGAAGGTCCAGCTGGATCTGTCCCTCCTGGAGTTTGCTTTCCTGGATGCAGAAAATGTCCGCATCCGATTCCTTTACATATTCTAAAAATCCCTTGCCCACGCATGCCCGGAGGCCGTTGACATTCCAGGAAATCATTTTTCTCATGAAGTTTCTCCTCGTATGATCCGTATGATAAAATTTGCAGATGCTTTTTAAACACATCTGCCTGACTCAGTTTTCACAGCTCCAGTATATCATCTTTCATGACAATTTAAAAGAAAATTTCCTATGACAAAAGCCGGGGCCCGTCTGAACGGCGTTTCCCGGCTTTTTGTATGGGAGCGTTAATCCTTTAAGAATCTGGCTTCCCAGGCGTATTCTTCCATTTTTTCGATTTCTTCCTCTGTGAACCCGAACAAGGTCCGCATCAGATCCAGCTCCTTATTTACATTGGTCCTGGAGCAGGTCATGTTGTCGGAGTTGATGGTCACCCGCACGCCTGCGTCAAAAAGACGGCGGATGGGGTGGTCCTCCAGACGGTCCACCACCTTTGTATGGTAGTTGCTGGTAACGCTGACCTCCAGGGTAATGCCCTCCTCCGCCAGACGCTTCACAAGCTCCGGATCCTCAATGGCCGCCACACCGTGGCCGATGCGCTTTGTGCCATAGGAAAGGGCGGTACGCATGCTGTCCGGTCCCGCTGCCTCACCCGCGTGGATGGTCATGGGAAGACCGTATTCACGCACCTTTGCAAATACCGGCGCAAACATTTCTGTGGGGAACAGTCCCTCGGCCCCGGCGATGTCCACGGCGCAGACCACGCTGCCCAGGTATTTTTTCGCCGTCTCCACGGTCTGCATGTTGAGCTCCTGGTTCGCATCCCCTCTCATACAGCAGAGGATCAGCCCCACACGGATCTGGGGATATTCCTTCATCCCGCGCTCTGCGCCGCGGATGGCCGCCTCCACCACCTGGTCCTGGGTGAGGCCGCCGCTTACGGAAAGCTGCGGGGCAAAGCGGATCTCTGCGTAGGTCACGCCCTCTTTTGCCAGATCCTCCACCAGCTCAAAGGTCACACGCTCGATGGCGTCGGCTCTCTGAAGCACCATCAGAGGCAGCGCGAACCGCTCCAGGTACTCCTCCAGGGTCTTGCAGTCCTCGGGAACCTCCATTTTAAACTTTACGTCCTCGGGAGAGGAAGCCGGAATGGCGATCCCCTGCTCCTTCGATAACTCCCATACGGTCTCCGGACGCAGAGAGCCGTCCAGATGCAGATGGAGCTCGATCAGTTTCTTTTCGCTCATTGGGTAGTTTCTCCTTTCATTCCTATTTTCCAGCCGCTGCCTTCATCTGCTTCTTTTTCTTATTTCGTTCCACCATGGCGCAGTAAACGGTGTATGCAATGATGATGATCAGATACGGCATCATCTGGATGAACTGCAGCGGAATACCAGAAGACTGTAAGTAGTTGGCCAGGCTCTGGCAGAAGCCAAAGAGCAGGGAGGCCAGCATGCCGATCACGGCGTTTCCGGCGGCAATGGCCTGGGTGGCCAGGGCGATATAGCCGCGGCCTGCAGTCATTCCGGCAGAGAACAGGCCCACATAGCCCATGGAAAGGAAGGCTCCGGCCATGCCGGTCAGGATCCCGCTGAGGCTTAAGGCAGTATACTTGACCCGCTTTACGTGGATGCCCACAGACTCGGCGGCATCCGGAGACTCGCCCACAGCCCGGATGTGCATGCCCAGCTCTGTGTATTTAAACATGTACCAGATCACAGCCACCAGGATCAGAGCCGCATACGTCAGCACATGATGGCCGGAAAGGATGGCTCCGATGACCGGGATGTCCTGGATCACCGGGATGTCGATGCTGGGGAGCTTTAAGGACGCCAGAGACGTGGAAGCCCCCTTTTCCCCTGTCAGAAGATACAGGGCAAAGATCGTTCCTCCGGATGCAAAGGTATTTAAGGCGATACCGGAGATAACAGAATTGGAATTCAGCTTTAAAATAAAGTACGCCAGTATGTTGCTGATCAGAAAACCTGCCAGCACGGCTCCGAAAAAGCCGATCCATGCGCTCTGGGTAAAGGCGCTGACCACAACGCCCACAAAGGCGGAGATCAGCATGGTGCCCTCCAGGGCAATGTTGTTAGTTCCGGACCGGGAGGCGATCATTGCCCCCAGAGTCGTAAGGAGCACCGGAGTGGCGCTTCTGAAAACGGCAAAATAAAACTCCGGAAGACTCAGTGTATTGATGATATCCTGTAAGATCATATTTATGCCTCCCCTCCCAGTGCTTTCTTCGCTTCCTGGCGCTGCTTCCAGCCAGCCATGAACCGCTCTGCCGTTACAAACAGGATCAGAACTGCCTGGATAATGGATACCAGCTCGTTCTGAACGTCAGACCGCCTGGACATGAGATCTGCTCCCACACGGATATAGGCCAGGAAGAACGCCGCCAGGGGCACATTCTTCGGGTTATTTCCGGAAAGGATGGCGATGATCACGCCGTCCCAGGCGTAGGACGGAGAATCCTGCCAGTTGAACCTCTGGTACATGGCCATCTGCTCCACAGAGCCGCCAAGACCAGCAACGGCACCGGCGATCACCTGGGTCAGGATGATGACCCGGCTCGTATTGATGCCGGAATATTTGGCAAATTCCGGATTGCTTCCGGAAATACGGATCTCATATCCGAATTTTGTCTTGTATACCAAAAGGTATAACAGGATCACCACAGCAATGGCGATCAGATATCCGGCGTGGAATTTGGTTCCGCTGATGAGGCTTCCCAGGGAGGCTGTGGGCTGGTACTTTAAGGACGCAAAGGTTCCGGCCGCCCGGTCTGCCAGGAATTTGGTGACCGTATAGATCCCCAGATAGAAGAACACATAGTTGAACATCAGGGAGGTCACCAGCTCGTTGGTGTGGAAATACACCTTTAAGAGAGCCGGGATGCTTCCAATAATGCCGCCCACCACAGCGGCCAGAAGCATGATCACTGCCGGATGAAGTCCCGCAGGAAGAGCCGTCTTAATGGCCAGGGCTGCGGTCACCACAGCGCCTGTGTAAAGGCAGGCGTCTGCGATCATGGAAAAGTTTCCGGATTTAAACACCAGTCCCAGAGCCAGACCCGTAAAGATCAGCGGTACGCTGCTGGCAAAAACGTCAAAGAAATGACGCTTGGACTGCAGCGGCCCCAGGAACAGGTTATAGATAGCCGTCACCGGCTCCTCACTGACTCCGAAGATGATGGCCACCGTCAGAACGAAGGCAATGCCAAAGGCACAAAGGAGTCTTACAGCTGTAAATTTCTTACTCACAGTACGCACCTCCGATCTGCTCTTTTGAATCTTCCTTTACTCCCAGCATGTAAAGTCCCAGGTCATTTTCCGACGTATTCTTTACATCACTGATATGGCCCACGATCCGGCCCTCATGCATCACCAGGATCGTATCGCTTAAGGAGAGGATCTCGCTCAGGTCGGCGGATACAAGTAAAATGGCCTTTTTTCTGGCCCGCATGTCCACGATCTTCTTCCGGATGAACTCGATGGCACCCACGTCAATGCCCCGGGTGGGCTGGTTCATGATAAGAAGATCTGGATCATAGTCAAATTCCCGTCCCACGATCAGCTTCTGGACGTTTCCGCCGGAAAGCTCGGACACGGACTGCTTCGAGTTATCGTATTTTACCAGGAACTCCTTTAGGATCCGGTTTGCGAAGCCGTTTACCTTTTTGCTGTCGATGAGTCCCCTGGATTTTAACTGGCCGGTATAGTACACCTTGGAGATGGCGTTGTCCTCCAGACTCAGCTTCGGCGCGGAGCCGTACCGCATCCGATCCTCGGACACATGGGAAATGCCGGCCTCCTGGCGTTTCAATACGGAGGCCCCAGTCAGGTCCTCTCCATTTAACCGTACCTGGCCGCCCTGGAGCTTTAAGGTGCCCACAATGGCCTCCACCAGCTCTGACTGACCATTTCCGTCGATGCCTGCGATCCCCAGGATCTGCCCCTCTTTAATGGAGAAGGACACATGATCCAGACGGGTCTTTCCAAACTGATCGGCATACACCAGATCCTTTACAGAGAAAACAGTCTTTCCAAAATCCGCCTCCGCTTTTTCGATATCCAGACTCACCTCACGGCCCACCATCAGCCGGGAGATCTCATGCTCATCCAGATCGGAGATCTCATAGGTGCCCATGGTCTTTCCGTCCCGCAGGATGGTCATGCGGTTGCAGAGAGCCTTTACCTCGTTCAGTTTATGAGAAATAAAAATAATGGTATGTCCGCTTTCTTTTAAGAGCAGCAGCTGCTCGAACAGCTCCTCTGTCTCCTGGGGCGTAAGGACCGCCGTGGGCTCGTCCAGGATCAGGATATGGGCTCCTCTGTAAAGGGCCTTCAGGATCTCCAGCTTCTGGCGCATGGCCAGGGAAATATCCTCTACCTTTTCCTCTGCTTCCACCTTCAGGTTATACCGCTCTGACAGCTCTCTTGTGATCTCCACCGCTTTCTTCCGGTCCACCTTAAAGGGTGATCCGTTCTCAGCTCCCAGGATCAGATTCTCTGCCACAGTCATAGACGGGACCTGCATGAAGTGCTGGTGCACCATTCCCAGGCCGGCGGCAATGGCATCGCCGGAGGAGGTGAAGTGGACTTCCTTTCCATCCACAAAGATCTGTCCCTCGGTGGGCGCCAGCATGCCGAATAACATTTTCATCAGCGTAGATTTCCCCGCGCCGTTTTCCCCCACCAGCGCATGGATCTCGCCTTTTTTTACACTAAGATTGACGTTGTGGTTGGCCACAACTCCTCCCGGGTATACCTTTGTGATATTCCGGGCTTCCAGGATATTCCCCTGCTCCATATGATTTTCCTCCGTAACGGTTCCGAGCTTTTGCGCAAAAGGCGCTGAAATGGAGATCTCCCTTTCAACGCCTTCCAAAACGCCTGTCTTCCCAAAAGATTACTGGGCGCCGTTAATGATTCCCTTTAATGTCTCTTCGTCCATGCCGTATGCGGTGTCCACAGTCACCTCGCCAGCCAGGAGCTTCTCCTTTGCACCGTCCACAGCAGTCCTTACGTCCTCCGGTACTACGGTGTTGTAGATCTCGTTGTCAGCAAGGCCCACAGCGCCTTCTGCAAGTCCAAGGGTCTCATGCTCGCCGTAAGGAAGCTCTCCGGCCTGGGCTCTCTCGATGGAACTGAAAAGGCTGTCGCCTACGCCCTTGATGGCAGAGGAGATGATGTAGTTGGCTTCATCTTTTCCTTCATATGCCAGAGCCTGGTCAGAGTCCACGCCGATCACATACTTCTGGCTCTCAGCGCCAGCCTCGATAACACCTACGGAAGCCGGGCCTGCTGCTACGAATACGCAGTCAGCGCCAGAGGAGTACTGGGTCAGCGCCAGCTCTTTTGCAGTTGCAGAGTCCACATAGGAACCAACGTAGGAAACCAGAACCTTGATGTCCGGATTTACGAACTGGGCGCCCTCGATGTAGCCCACAGCAGAGTCGTTGATAACGGCTGCCGTATCCTTTGCGCCTACGAAGCCGATCACGGCGTCCTCATTGGCGAACTCCATATCGGAAGAGGTCACGCTGGCTGCCAGAACGCCGGCTAAGAATGCGCCCTCGTTCTGCTTGTAGCTCATGGAGTATACGTTGCTCAGATCTCCAAGAGTGTAGTCCACGTCTGTATCAAAGATGATGAACTTCTTCTCCGGGAACTCCTGGGCCACCTGCTCGGTGATCTCCTTCATATCCCAGAGACCGGTGATGATGATGTCGGCGTCAGACTCGGCAGCGTCCAGCATGGAGCCCTCGAATTTTGTCTTATCGCTTCCCATCTCGATCATCTCGACCTCGACCTGATCTCCCATTTCGCTCTCGATCTTCTTCATTCCGGCCTGGGCGGAATCGTTGAAGGCCTTATCGCCGAAGGAACCAGTCACAAGAAGGGTCACCTTAACCTTCTCGCCGGAAGCAGCCTCTGTCTCTTTCTTTTCTGCATCCTCTTTTGCCTCTGTCTCCTTTTCAGTTCCTGCCTCTGCGGAAGTTTCCTTTCCGGCTGCAGTGGTCTCCTCAGCGCTGTCTCCTGCGCATCCGAACAGCATGCTGGCGGTCATAGCCATTACGGCAGCGCCGCATAAAAATTTCTTTTTCATAATACGTCATTCTCCTTTGCTGTAAATGAAGTTGGTTGATTTATTCAAACTATCCAGTTTTTCCAGATAGTCTGTTTTGCTCATTATGGGGCGGAACGCCTCCTTGATCTTCCAGGCGGCTGCGCCTCCGGCAGACAGCAGCTCCTCAATGGCGTCGGCAAAATACCGGGCCGGGATCTCAAAGGCCTGAACCGGATCTGCGGTCTTAAAGTCCTTTCCGTGGATGGTCCCGGAGAAGCCTGCGGTTCCGATCTCCACCGTGGGCCACATCATGGAAATATCGCCCATATCGCCGGAAGCGAATCCGTGGGTCCCCTGGGCGATCATGGAATCATCCATATAATTGCGGATATGCTTCTTCAAAAGCTCCGTCAGATTTTCGTCCTGGTGAAGCGGGAAATATCCCGGCGTATCCTGGATCTCCAGGTCGCAGCCGATGGCCATGGCCCCGGCCTTTAAGGAACGGTTTACCTTTTCCTCAGTCTCAAAGATGGCGTCTACGGTCTTTGCCCGTACATACATCTCTATCTGGGTCCGGGACGGGATCGTATTAACAGTCTGTCCGCCCTCCTGCATCACGAAATGGACGCGGATGGCGTCTTCAGCCCGGAAGGTCTCTCTTTGAAAGTTGATGGCTGTCATGGCCAAATTTGCGGCGTTTAAAGCGTTGACGCCGCCCTCGGGGTTGGCTCCCGCGTGGGCTGCCTTTCCTTTAAAGATGGCCCGCTTCTGGATAAAGCCGTTTAAGCTGGCTCCGATCTCTGCGTGATATTTTTCCATATCCAGCCCCATGGCGTGGCAGGACAGCATGATATCGATATCGTCAAAAACGCCCTCATAGATCATTTCCTGCTTTCCGGACGGATATTTCAGCTTTCCGTCGGCGATCAGGGATCTTCTGTAATCCATGTCGCAGAACTCTTCGCCCGGCGTAAAGAGCAGAGTGACCTTTCCGCAAAGGTCCTCCAGCATGCCAGACTCCTTAATGGCTAAAAACAGGCTCAGCATCACGCCGGTCTGGGCATAGTGGCCGCAGGTGTGGGCCGCGTAATCGTCCTTATTGGCATAAGGATGGCCCAGGGTAGGAACCGCGTCAAATTCAGCGATGAGCCCGATCCCGGGGCCTGGTCTTCCAGAATCCAACGTGGCCGTAAGTCCTGTATAGGCCACATCTTTATAAGGGATCCCTGCCTGGCTTAAGGCCTCTGTCACCTTCTCCCGGCTGCGGAATTCTTTAAATCCCAGCTCCGGGTGGCAGTAGATATCTTCGCTCAGCTCTATGATCCGCGGAAGGATCTCTGTAAGCTTCTCATGTACTTTTTTCATGTTTTTCCCTCCTCGTATGGTCAGTCGTTAAAAGGGTAACAGCGTTATAATAATCGAAAATAGGGGCTGTGTCAAGGAAAGAAAAACATAAAAGGGCTGCTGCAGACAGCCAGCGATCCTGGATACTCCAGGATCCACGGTTCATCCGCAGCAACCCCCAGAAGGGCATGTCCTAAAAATGTGTCTTCCGCCAGCCCATTACAGGGCGGCTTACAGCCCTTCGGATCCCCGGTCCGAGGACCACAGCCAGGATGATCTTTACCGCATCCCCAGGAAGATAAGGGATCACCCCTATCCCCAGAGCCGCAGGAAAGGACAGGGACATCTGCCCCGCCAGCCAGACGGTCCCAAACAGATAGCATACGGCAGTCCCCAGGATCATGCCAGCTCCGCAGATCACAGGCCTCCCAGGAAACCGCTCCACAGCAAAGCCAGAGATTATCGTCATGAACACAAAGCCCAGAAGATAACCGCCTGTGGGGCCTGCCAGCTTCCCAAGGCCTCCTGCAAAGCCGGAGAACACAGGAAGGCCCACAGCGCCCAGAAGCAGATATATCCCCAGACTTATAAGAGACAGCTTCGTTCCCAGGATATAGATCATAAAATACAGTACCAGGTTAGTCAGACTGATGGGTACCGGACTCACCGGCAGCGGCAGGGCCATGGGACCTAAAATGCACATAACGGCTGTCATAAGGGCTGCCACCGTCATCTGGGCTGTGGTCAGCCCCATTTTTCCGAAGTCTTCCGTCTTTTCCATATAATACGTTATCCTTTCTGTTACAGGTTTTAATTGTAAACCTTTTTCTCTTTCTAGGATAACATTACACGAACTTTCTCCGATTGTCAACATTTTTATTTTTAAAGTTTACATTCTTATTCCAACCCTCGGGTTCTTTTTTTCAGCTCCTGGCGCATTTCCTTTTCATATTCAGCTGTAATGGGATACAGGAAGGAAAAAATCATAACTGCCGCCAGGATCAGCAGCGGAACAGAGATCTTGATCCCAAGGATCATCCGGATCCAGGACTGAGCCACCGGCCTGGCCACATCATAGCCCACAAATCCCATCAGGCCCCCAATGAGCAGAGTTGAAAAAGAGCCGCAGAGTTTTCGCATAAAGGTGCTGGTGGCGTTGATCAGTCCCGCCTGGGCAGAACCAAAATGGAGCCGGGTATAATCTGTGCAGTCCGGCAGCAGGGCAAAGCAGCAGATGTTCGCAAAGGTCAGTCCTGTGGTCGTCAGCAGGCTGATAAAGACCACCTGGGGAATCGACGCATTCTCCCTGAGCACCAGAAGCACCAGCGCTCCCAACGCCTGGAGCAGCACCGCTGCCCTCAAAATGGAGAGCTTTCCGAACTTTTTCAGAAGCCGCGGTAAAAAAGGCACCAGAAGAAGGCTGACCAGGATCTGGATTCCCGAGGTGACCGCCAGGATCTTTACATTTCCAACCACACAACGGAGATAATACATGCTGATGCCCGCATTAATGGAGATGGCAAAATTTACAGCTCCCAGCATGAGACCCGCAAAGACTACCGCCCGGTTCCGTGCCATCTTTTTTAGGTTTTTCAGAAGGCTTTCTCTTTCTCCATCTTCCTTTTCAGCACCACACCGGTCCCTGGCCCCGGCGGCGGCAATGGAGCAGCCGGCAGACAGCAGTACCATGGCTGCAATGATCCCGGCAGCGGCGATCCAGCCTGCAGATGGATCCCGGAAACTGGTGACCAGGGGAGCGGCAAGAAGTCCCACCATGGACGTTGCCACAGCCCCCACCAGCTGGCGGGCCACCAGGAGCTGGTTCCTCTGATGGGGATTGCCGGACATGACGCTGTTTAACGCCTGCCACGGCACTGTAAACTGGGTAAAGAATACAGAAAACAGGGCCATAACAACACCATAATAGACGATCCTCCCGTTTCCAGAAAACGGAGGCGCCACAAACTGGAGCACCAGGGTCGCGGCCAGACCCACAGCCCCCATAAGCATATGGGGCCGATATCGCCCCCACCGCTTTGTCCGGGTATTATCCGCGATATGCCCGATGACCGGATCATTAACAGCGTCCCAGACCGACATGGCCATGGATAAAATACCCACGATCCCAATGGGGACCCCCGCCACATCAGTCATAAAGCTCATTCCAAACTGCGTCTTGAACTGGTTGGGAAGCGTGCTGGCAAAGCCGCCCAGCCCATAACCGGTAATTTCCCACTTTTTCAGTGCTGTGCCTTCCGCGCCTGTTTTTTCTGATTGCATAGCCTTCCTCCCTGGATCTTTTTTCTGACCATTGTTTTGTATATCTTTTGTCCAGAGTATCATATTTAATAAATTAATTCAATATTAATTATTATATATTTTAATATTTATTTTTTGTTCATAATATATAAACATACTGCAAAAGCGATGCCATCCGGCAGCGCTTTTTCCTTATCTAAAATAATATTTCATATATTCTTGTGGGACGTCCCCGGACCGGGGCCTTCTTTTCCCCTACCACCACGGCAGCTCCCGCGGCCTGGAGCTGGTTCATAAACCGATTGGCGTTGGCCACTGTCACCTGGAGCGCCCCCGCCAGTTCCTGTGTCGTCAGCTCTTTTCTTCCAAGAAGATCCATAGCTGCCGAAATACGCTGGAGCGTCATCGCTGACAGTCCGGTCCTGCCAGCCAGCTTCTGATAAACCTCTCCCGCCCCTGCCGGAGCCTCCTCCTGTGACAGGGGCACCATATCGGTCCCCGATTCATCTATAAGCCAGCTTTTCCCAGTTTTCCTCGCTTCCTCCAGAGCCTCCGCCGCATGGCTTCTGGCCGCCATGATATCATTTCCGATCCCATATCCGATATCCACCTTCTGGCCCAGACGGCCCAGGATATATTTTCCCAGGATGCACTGGCCAAACCCCTGGGTCAGCCTCTGCATGGTATGACGGGTAGAATAAAGCTCAAAGCCCGCCGCCGACTTTTTAATAAGCATCCCGGCGGTGTTTTCCTGGTCAAAATCCAGAAGGCACCGCTGCAGGGCAATACTTTCTGCCGTCACATCCTCGGGCCCCGTGGCTGCCAGGGCCGGACTGGATAACAGGATCACTCCCGGGAGATTCTCGCCCATGCGGATCAGATTCAGTTCATCCCCCAGATGGCGCAACGTCTCTGAGATATTTCCCGCTGTTGGATATGCGAACACACAGGGGATCCCGGCCCGCTTCATGGCCTGGTATGCGTGGCTGTGGCGGCAGACCACCAGATCCAGAAGCCCCTGTCTCCGCAGCTCCATAGCCCGGTCTGTGATCAGGCTCTCCGCATCCAGAAGCTGCTCCAGGCTGACCCGTTCCATGGCCTCCCTCCTGCTCCTCTCGTCAAATTCAGCCAGTCCCTCCATATAATCCAGAGCAGTGATCCTCTGCTTTTCCGGAAGCCAGAGAGAGTGATCGAACAGGATACGGGACATATCGCAGTCCCTGTTTTTATAAAGGATACTCAGAAGGATCCTGTAAAACTCCGCCACCGACTCGGAAATACATGCCACCGGCTTCGTACATTCCGGATGGGTCCGCTTCAGTATCAGCCGGGAAAACGCTCCCGTGGTACAGAACGCATCGTACCGGTCCTCTATGGAAGAAAAAAATGCCGGAAGCTCCCGTGTCCGGTCATACGCCTTATAATCCAGCTCAAACGGAAGTTCCAGCCTTTCTGCAACAGATCTTATATACTCACAATGCTCCTCTGATGAAAGCAGTGCCACTTGAAATGCCATCTAAACGCCTCCTTCTGCGAACGATTATATCAGACCCCCAGAAAAAGGGCAAGAATGATCCTCTTTTTTCTATTTAATAAATTATACAAAAAATAATTGTGAATATTGTTGATATTTACTGTGTTTACACTATTGACATTTATTAAATATTTCTTATAATTATTTTTAAACTATTGAATTAATGCCAGGAGGAATTGTATGGATAATTATTTTGAAAGAGCCAGGGAGCTGGCCCCGGAGCTTGTTAAGACCCGCCGGACCATCCACCAGAACCCAGAAATCGGAATGGATGTCCCTAAAACATCAAAGTATGTGTTCGATCAGCTGGTACAGCTTGGCTATGAGCCCAGATATATTGGCGGCACCGGCGTTACAGCCACCGTGGGGAGACCGGGAAAGACCATCCTTCTCCGCGGCGACATGGACGCCCTTCCCATTAATGAGGAAAGCGGACTGCCCTTCGCCTCCCAGAATCCCGGAGCTGCCCACTGCTGCGGCCACGATCTCCACACAGCCATGCTGCTCGGGGCAGCAAAGCTCTTAAAGGAAAACGAGGCCCAGCTAAAGGGAACTGTTAAATTCATGTTCCAGCCCGGCGAAGAAGTTCTCATGGGAGCAAGGGCCATGCTGGATGACGGGATCCTGGAAAACCCGCAGGTAGACGCAGCCATGGGCATCCATGTGAATTCCATGGTCCCCTGCGGCGCGCTGATCGTGTTCCATGGTCCCACCTCTGCATCCAGCGACTCCTTTACCATCACCGTCCACGGAAAGGGCTGTCACGGAAGCCGTCCATATGAGGGCATCGATCCCATCGCCATCATCTGCCACATCCATACGGCGCTTCAGCAGCTCCAGGCGAGAGAGCTGGAGGCCGGTGAGATCGGTGTGGTCACTGTCGGCAGTCTTCATGCGGGAACAGTCAACAATGCGATCCCCAGTGAGGCTGTGATGAAAGGCACCATCCGCACCTTCAATGGAGAGGTGCGGGATATGCTCCGGAAAAGGATCCCAGAAATCTGCGAAAACATTGCAAAAGCCTTCCGCGGCACGGCCGAGGTGGAATTTGCCTCCCGCTATGCGATCCCCATGGTCTGCGACGAGACCGTGGCATCACAGGTGCGTGACTCCCTGACCCAGATCTTCCCTCCCCAGCAGGTACGTTACCTGGCAAAGAAATTCCCGGGAGCCGAGGATTTCAGCTTCGTAGCCGATAAGGTTCCCACATCCTTTGTGGTCCTGGGAGCCAGCATAGGCCCCGACGCTATATACGGACAGCATCACGCAAAGGTACAGTTCAACGAAAAATGTCTTCCCGTGGGAGCCGCAGCCTACGCCCAGGCCGCAGCCCAGTGGCTGGAAAACAATCAGTAAGGAGGAGATCATCTTATGGAAAACAAAAACAGCAAGATCCATTATGCCTGGTATATCCTGGCAGCCTGCTTCCTTCTCAACATGACCGTTCATGTTATGGTGATGCAGATCGCCTCTCTGTACATGGTACCCATGGCCCAGGACCTTGGCGTACCGCGTACCCTTTTATCCCTGCAGAGTGTAGTCATGTCCGTCGGTGCAGTGGTGACAGCTCCCTTCTGGGGAAAGATCTACAAGCAGCACAACGCCCGCAATGTCCTGTTATTATGTACCGTCATGACGGCTCTCTGCACCATCGGCCGCAGCTTCATGCCGAACGTATGGGGCATCCTGATCCTGGCCGCTGTAAAGGGCGTATTTTTCACCGGAAACAGTGTGCTCCCCATCTCCATCCTTCTGACTGCCTGGTTCCGTAAAAAGCGTGGCCTGGCCATCAGCATCGCCTCCCTGGGGATCAGCACAGGAAGCGTGATCTTTTCCCCGGTGGTAGAGCGGATCATATCCACCTATGGCTGGAGGACCTCCGACCAGCTCATCGGCGCATTAATGCTGATCGTCATGGTTCCCTGCACTCTGCTGATCATCGGTATGCCCAAGACCAAGGGACGGCTTCCCTACGGCATGGAGGATGGTGCGGCAGCACAGGCCGCCGGAGCTCCTGCCCAGAAACAGGCGGCCCTTACAGGCATGACCTTTGCCGAGGCAAAGAAAAGTCCTCTGCTGTACCTCTTCCTTCTGGCCGTATTTGGCATGGTCTTTGCCACAGGCGCGGCGCTCCAGATCCCGGCCTATCTGACTGATATCGGATACGGCAGCGCTGTGGCCGCAAGAGTCGTTGCTGCATACAGCGCCGTAGCGATTGCAGGAAAGCTGATCCTAGGCTCTGTGATCGATAAATTCGGAGAAAAAACAGGAAGCGCCTATATCTGTATCGTAGGCATCCTGGCCTTCATCTGCTTTGTCCTGGCCAAAAACAGAATCTTCCTTTACGGGATCATCCTTTTCTGGGGACTGGGCTCCGGAATCACCTCCGTGCTTCCGACACTTTTAACAAGCAAGATCTTCGGAAACCGCGATTACGGCCCCATCTACGGCATCGTTTTATCTGTAAACCGTTTCGGCGGCGTGATCGGAACAGTCCTGGTATCCCTTCTGTTCGATCTTACCGGCGACTATACGATCATCTGGCCTGCCTGTGTAGCCAGCATGGTGCTCGCTCTGGCAGCCATTATGATCTGTCTGAACCGCTCCGGCAAAGCATCCGCGTCCAGCGCTGAATAAAGTCTGGCACACAGTTTTCCGGATCCCGGATCATATAGACGGGCCCTCCTCTCCTGCGTCCCAAAGGCGCTTGCAGCGGAGGGCCCGTCGTGCTACACTGATATCAGAAAGCTTTCACACGGACTCTGGAACGATCCGGAGCCGGCGGTACAGCCATGCTCCGGAACGGAGCCGGTAAAACACACAGGATGGTGAGCAGTATGATGGAACAGTTATCCATGTTTGATTACAAAGAGACCATGTCCCCTCTGGCCAGCCGGCTGCGGCCAGAATCCCTGGAGACCTTTGTGGGCCAGAAGCACCTGTTAGGAGAGGGGAAGCTTTTGCGCCAGCTCATCGACCAGGACCAGATCCCTTCCATGATCTTCTGGGGGCCTCCCGGCGTCGGGAAGACCACCCTGGCCAGTATCATTGCCAAAAAGACCAACGCCGACTTTGTGAATTTCAGCGCCGTTACCAGTGGCATTAAAGAGATCAAGGAGGTCATGGCACGGGCGGAGCTGAGCCGCCGGTCCGGGCTGCGGACTCTGGTATTTGTGGACGAGATCCACCGCTTCAATAAGGCCCAGCAGGACGCATTTCTTCCTTATGTGGAAAAGGGCAGCATCATCCTCATCGGAGCCACCACGGAAAACCCGTCCTTTGAGATCAACGCAGCTCTTTTATCCCGATGCCGCGTTTTCGTCCTCCAGCCTCTTTCCACCGACGACTTAACGGAGCTCCTCCACCATGCGTTAAAAAGCTCCAGGGGCCTCGGCTATCTGAATGTGGAGATCGGAGAGGAGCTGATCGCCGCCATCGCGGCATTTGCCAATGGAGACGCCCGGACGGCTTTAAACGTGCTGGAAATGGCCGTGACCAACGGGACCATCACACCAGAAAAGACCATTGTGACCCGGGATATCCTGGAGCAGTGCATCAGCAAAAAATCCCTTCTATATGATAAGAATGGTGAAGAGCATTATAATCTGATCTCCGCCCTCCATAAATCCATGCGAAACAGCGATCCCGATGCAGCTGTCTACTGGCTGGCCCGGATGCTGGAGGCCGGGGAAGACCCCCTGTACATCGCCCGGCGGCTGATCCGGTTTGCCACCGAGGACATCGGACTGGCCGATAATAACGCCCTTACTCTGGCGGTCTCCGTCTACCAGGCCTGCCACTTCCTGGGAATGCCGGAATGCAATATCCACCTGACCCACGCCGTGGTCTATCTGTCCCTGGCGCCCAGGTCCAATTCTGTTTACATGGCCTATGAGCACGCCAAAAAGGACGCCCTGAACATGCTGTCCGAGCCGGTCCCCCTGGTGATCCGCAACGCGCCCACCGGGCTTATGAAGGAGCTGGATTACGGGAAGGGCTACGTCTACGCCCACGACACGAAGGAAAAGCTCGCCCGCATGGAATGTCTGCCCGAATCCTTAAAGGGAACCCGGTACTACATTCCTGGCGAGGCGGGAGAAGAGAAAAAACAGGCAGAACGGCTTAAAGAGGTGCAGAGGTTCTGGGAGGATGGAGAATTGCCCGTTGATGCAGGATAATCCCCCTCTTCCATGCATGAAAAAGGCAGACGGCTGGGCCTTCTCTGCCCTTTCAGCCGTCTGCCTTACGGATATCCGGAAATCCATGGGGATTCCGGACAGCTGGACGCGGATCCAGCCTATTCTGCCATCATATCCAGTCCTGTCATAGCCAGTACCTTCACAGCCGCCAGAAGCGCCCGTTTTCCTGCCGGGCCGCCGGAAGCCTCTGCAAAGGGAGCCGTATGGGTCCCCAGCCCCTCGCCGACACCGATATAAAACTGGGCCGCAGGCATGGCGTGGGTCACGTTGCCCACGTCCGTGGAGCCGATTCCCTGGGTCAGATCCCTGGGGATGTGGTACTCGCCGATGAGGTCCATGTTCTTCTCCACAGCCTCCACCAGTCTCCGGTCGTTTCTCACATCCTCGATCAGGTAGCCATCCTGGGAGATCTCCACCTCCACTCCGGCGCACATGGCCGCACCCTGGGCGCACCGGTCGATGACAGCGATCACTTCCTTTAAATACTCCGAATCCAGAGCGCGGATATTGAACTTGCATACAGCCCGCTCGGGAACGATGTTCACAGCCGTACCGCCCTCCAGGACGATGCCGTGTACCCTTGTGTAGTCTTTAAAATGGAGCCTCTGGGAATCAACGGCATGGAACATCTGCATCACACCGTTTAAAGCGCTGGCTCCCACCCAGGGACAGGCTGCTGTATGGGCCGGTTTTCCCTTGAAGGTATACACCTTGTTCACAGCCGCAAAGGAAATATCATCGGCCATGGACAGATCGCTGGGATGCATGATCAGGGACATATCCACGCCTTCAAAGATCCCCTCGTCCAGCATGGTGATCTTCCCGCTGCCGTTTTCCTCCGCCGGGGTACCGAATACCTTCAGCGTTCCGCCGATGCCGTATTTTTCCATGATCTCCTTTAAAACCACTCCGGCTCCGGCTCCGCTGGTGCCGATGAGGTTATGGCCGCAGGCGTGGCCCAGCTCGGGAAGGGCATCGTACTCACATAAAAATGCAAAGGTCATTCCCGGCTTTCCGCTGTTATATTCCGCCACAAAGGCCGTATCCAGGGAACCTGCTCCCCGTTTTACAGAAAAGCCGTGGCGTTCCAGAAGGCTGCATAATTCATTCTGTGCCGTCTTTTCCTGGAACGCCAGCTCCGGATGTTCAAAAATACATGCGCTCACCGCCTCAAATTCTTCTCTGTGGGCCTCTGCAAGCGCCTCGATCTCATGCTTCATTCCTGTCATATCCATGATCCATTCCCCTCCATGATCCTTTTCCTGTCTGTTTTCTGCGCCGGGAGGCTGTGCTTCCCCTCCGGCGGATTCTGCGTACCCGGACCTCTGCGGTATACACAGAAGCCGGCGCGCGCCAACGATACCATTGTACCATCTTCTCCCCATTTTCACAAGGACCTGGCAGAGTCTTTTATGGTTTTTTTGGATCTGGCGCAATTTTCTCCACAATTTTATTGTCATATCTCAAATTACTGATATAATATAGATAGACTTTTTATTCTGGAAAATATATCTGATTTAGGAGGAATCTTATGACCACATTATTTACCAACGGAAATCTCGTGGATGTGATCGGCCAGACCGTCCTCACCGGCGGCAGCATCCTGGTGGAAAACGGCATGATCAAAGAGGTAGGAACCAGTATCGCTGCTCCCGATGGCGCAAAGGTTGTCGATCTGGGCGGAAGGACCGTGCTCCCCGGGCTTTTCAACTGCCATGTACATATGTGCTCCGATGCCGGGACCGGCGCAAAGGAAACCATTTCTGACGCCGCTGTCACCATCCGGGCCCTTAAGAATTTAAAAACACTGTTAAATTCCGGCGTGACCTACATCCGTGACGCAGGCGCGCCCAAATATATTGATGTGGACCTCCACGACGCCCAGTTAAAGGGCGAGATCCTGGCTCCGGAAATGCAGACTGCATGCCGCTGTATCTGTATGACCGGAGGACACGGCCACGACTCCGGCCGTGAGGCTGACGGTCCCGACGACTGCAGAAGAGCAGCCAGAGAGCAGTTAAAGGCCGGCGCCAACTGGATCAAGGTCATGGCCACCGGAGGCGTTATGACCAAGGGCGTTGAGCCGGGCTCCCCGCAGCTCACCGAAGAGGAGCTCCGCGCAGCCATCGAAGAAGCCCACAAGGCAGGGGCCAAAACCTTCACTCATGCCCAGGGCATGGAAGGCATCAAAAACGCTCTCCGGGCCGGCGTGGACTCCATCGAGCACGGCTTCTTCATGGACGACTGGTGCTTCGACTTCATGAAGGAGCACAACGTGTTCTTCGTTCCCACCCTGGCTGCTCCCTACTGGATCAAAAAATACGGCACGGACGCCGGGATCCCCGATTACATGGTGAAGAAGGTAGAAAAGACCATCGACGCCCACCAGGATACCTTCCGCCGCGCCCATAAGGCAGGCGTTAAGATCGCCCTGGGAACCGATGCGGGAACCCCCTTCAATAAATACGATATGACCGGCTTTGAGTGTATCCTGATGGTGGAAAACGGAATGACCCCCATGGAGGCCATCCAGTGCGGTACCATCAACGCTGCCGAGCTCATGGATGTAAAGGACACCCATGGCTCCATCACCCCGGGCAAAAAGGCGAACTTCGCTGTCTTTGAAAAGAGCCCGCTGGAGGATATCCACGCTATTCTGGACTGCTCCATGACTGTCCTGGGCGGAGACGTTGTGTTTGAGAAATAATACATCGGTTGCCTATGTTTCTTGAAAATTCCTCTTGAATATTTTCAGTGTTTATTATAGAATGTATACAATGATAAAAAAAGGAGGTAATTCATCATGGCATATGTAATTAACGATACTTGCGTTAGCTGCGGTTCCTGCGCTGGCGAATGTCCGGTAAATGCAATCTCTCAGGGAGACGGCAAATACGAGATCGATGCAGATGCATGCATCAGCTGCGGAACATGTGCAGGTGTATGTCCCACTGGCGCTATCAGCGAGGGCTAATATCTCACGTATTAGAAGAATACATAAAAGCTGCTGCGCTTTATTTGCGACAGCAGCTTTTTTGTTATGATCATTTTTATTTTACAGCTTGTTCCCATTTCTCCCAAACTTCTTCTTTTTCCCAAAGCCCCCGGAAAAAAACGGGATCCGGGATGCGGCGGCCTCCGCCTTTCCCTTGTTTTCCCGCTGGTACAGACGGATCGTCTCATCCAGCTGGCGGAACCGCTCCTCATCTCTTTCATCAGCCACCCGCATCAGGTAGTCCACCTCTTTTAAGACCTTGTCGTTGACCATGCGGCTGATATCCTGACTCAGCTTCTCATTGTTTTCCTCGATGGCCTGTCCGATCATCTGTCCCAGCATGGCCCGGAACTGCTCCGCCCGTTCCTCAGCCATCATGGTCGTCAGGGCCCGGTCATCCATGTTTTTTACTTTTTCATCCTCATGCTCCGTATGATCCTTTAAAGCAGCCACAACATCCTCCTCCAGAATATCATTGGGAACAACCACTTCCCCATCTGATTCCAGGGATCTGGCAAGCGCCGCTTTAATGGCCTTGAGCTGATATCCCTTCTCCTTCAGCTCCTTGATCTGCTTAAAAAGCCGGATATGAAGCTCCGTATAATATCTGTGTCCCATCTCATTCCTTGGTATATTCATTTCCAGCTCTTCTTCCCAATACCTGAGAACGTGGGATTCAACATCCACCTTCCTCGAGGCATCGGAGATCAGATAGTGCGTATCTGCCATGGTTGTCCTCTTCCTTTCCCTGTTACATAATACGATGTTAGGGGCTCAGGTCTTAAAATCGCCTGCAAGCAGCCTTGTGTCGAATCGATCGGCCTTTTGACCCTGATATCATAATATATGTGAGGACGTTCCAGAATATTCCAAAAATGTTGAGATACAGTCTGAATGGGCTTACTGCTCCTTGGCCATGTTCACAAACCTTGTGAGCTCCGGCCTCCAGCCCAGGTTTACGGTGCCGATAGGGCCGTTACGCTGTTTGGCAATAATGACCTCCGCCACATTGGGCGTATCTGTGTCTTTATTATAATAATCGTCCCTATACAGGAACATGACCACGTCCGCGTCCTGCTCGATGGCTCCCGACTCACGCAGGTCCGAAAGCATGGGCCTGTGATCCGTCCTGGATTCGCAGGCGCGGGAAAGCTGGGACAGGGCGATGACCGGGGCGTTGAGCTCACGGGCCAGGGCCTTTAAGGAACGGGAGATCTCCGAGATCTCCTGCTGGCGGTTGTCGCCGTTTTTCGCGCTTCCGGTCATCAGCTGGAGGTAGTCGATCATCACCAGATCCAGGCCGTATTCCAGCTTCACCTTCCGGCATTTGGACCGCAGCTCCATAACGGAGATACCCGGGGTATCGTCGATGATCAGCTTTGAATTCCCGATGGTGCCGATGCCCTCTACCACTGCGTCCCAGTCGGCGTCTGTCAGCGTTCCCGTCCGCAGCTTCTGGGAATCCACGTTGGACTCCATAGCAAGCATTCGGTTCACCAGCTGCTCTTTGGACATCTCCAGACTGAAGATCAGACACGTTTTCTGGCGGCGCACCGCGATATAATCCGCTATATTCAGTACAAAGGCCGTCTTTCCCATGGACGGACGGGCGGCGATGAGGATCAGGTCCGACGGCTGGAGGCCCGACATCCGGTAGTCCAGATCGATGAAGCCGGTAGCCAGTCCCGTCACTGTGGATTTGGAACGGGTGGCCTGCTCGATCTTATCCAGAACATTCAAGGCCACCTGGCGGATGGGGACAAAATCGCCGCCGGTCCGGCTCTGGAGCAGATGGAAGATCTGTTTTTCCGTGTCTGCCAGGATCGTATCCAGCGGCTCCTTTCCCGCATAGCAGGAATTGGCGATCTCTTCGTTGATCTTGATCAGGCGGCGAAGGACCGCCTTCTCGTGGACAATGGCGGCATAGGACCGCACATTGGCCGACGTGGGCACCGTAGCCATGATGTCCCGGACGGCGTCCAGGCTGCATACCTCCGGCGGCACGTCCTTTTCCTTCAGCCGGTTCTGGAGGGTCACCAGATCCACCGGCTGGCCTTCGTTGAACAGCTCCACCATGGTCTCGAACATGACGCCGTACTGGCGCTGGTAAAACTCATCGGCCACGACGGTCTCTGACGCGGCGATGATCGCATCCCGGTCCATCAGCATGGCGCCGATGACCGACTGCTCCGCCTCCACGCTGTGGGGGAGCACCCGCTTTACTAACGCTTCTTCCATATCCTTACGCCTCTGTCACCTTGACTCTCAGCTTTGCAGTTACGTCCTTGTGGAGCTTAATGGGCACCTCAAAGGTTCCCAGGCTGCGGATGGGATCCGTTAAGACCATTTTTTTCTTATCAATATCCAGATGTAACTGGTCGGCCGCCGCCTTGGCGATCTCCTTTGTGGAAACGGAGCCAAAGGTCCTTCCGCCCTCTCCGGCCTTGATGGAGACTGTCACCGAAAGCTCGTCGATCTTTGCAGCCAGGGCCTTTGCCTCTGCCAGCTGCTCTGCAGCCACCTTGGCTTCGTTGGCCTTCTGGAGCTTCAGATCGTTCAGATTCTTTGTGTTGGCCTCTACGCCTAACTTCTTCGGCAGGATAAAGTTTCTTGCATATCCGTCGTTGACCTTTACGATCTGTCCTTTTTTTCCAAGTGCCTTTACATCCTCTAATAATACAACTTCCACGTTAAAATTCTCCTTTCTGTTTCATCGCCAGGATCACATTTTTGATCTTTTCCTTTGCCTCCTCCACAGTCGCTCCGGGAAGCTGGGCTCCGGCGATGGTCCTGTGTCCGCCTCCGCCCAGCTTTTCCATCATTACCTGGACGTTGATCTCATCAATGGAGCGGGCGCTGACATAGATCTTTCCGTTATAGGGGGTCAAGACCACAGAGGCCTTGATGCCGATGATATCCAAAAGCTCGTTGGCCGCCTGGGCCCCAACCACCGTGGGACTTTCCACATTCTCAGCCGGACATACGCTGATGGCAAAGGCTCCCTCAAAGACCTCCGCCTGGCGGACTGCCTCTGCCCTGGCCTTGTAGTCCTCCATTTTATCCCGGAACAGCTTCCTTACCCTGGTCACATCGGCGCCGTTCCTCCTTAAGAACGCCGCGGCCTCGAAGGTCCTGACTCCTGCCTGGTTTGTGAAATTGTTGGTATCGATGACGATACCGGCGTACATGGCGTCGGCCTCCAGGGATTTGATCCGGATGCTGTCCGTCACATACTGCAGGATCTCCGCCACCAGCTCGCAGGCCGAGGAGGCATAGGGCTCCACATAGGATAAGGTAGCGTTGCTGATGATCTCGCTGGACTGGCGGTGATGGTCGATGACCACAATGGTCTTTACCAGATTTAAAAGCTGGGGCTCTTCCGTATAGCTGGGACGGTTCACATCCACCACCACAAGGGCTGTGGACGGGTCCGCCAGCTCCGCCGCATCGTCTCCCATCAGGAACAGATCCTGGGGATAATCGCTGTTATTGATAAACCGGTCCATCATGGGCCGTACCGATGAGGTGACCTCATTGATGACGATATGGGCCTTTTTCCCAAGGGCTGCGGCGATCCGGTATACGCCAATGGCAGAACCGAAGGAGTCGATATCCCCGATCTTATGTCCCATGATCAGAAGCCGGTCCTTGGTCTCCAGAAGCTCCCGGAGGGCATGGGCCTTTACTCTGGCCTTAACACGGGTGGTCTTCTCCAGCTGCTGGGATTTTCCTCCATAATACTGGATCTTTTCCCCGTTCTTCACCACGGCCTGATCGCCGCCGCGGCCCAGGGCCATGTCGATGGCGGTCCGGGCGTACTCATAGTTGCGGATATACGTATCGCCGTTGATGCCGATCCCGATACTCAAGGTAACGGCCATCTCATTTCCGATATTAACGGTCTTTACATCCTCCAGGAGACTGAACCGCTCCGCCTCCAGGGACGGCATATATTTCTGCTCGATGGCAAAGAAATATTTGTCCTTTTCCATCTTTTTTACGATGCCGTTGACTCCGGAAATATATTTGCTGACCTTCCGGTCAATGAGGGCCACCAGAAGCGACCGGCGCACCTCCTCCACGCTCTCCAGCGCTTCATCATAGTTATCCAGATAAATAAGACCTGCCACCATTTTCTGGTCCGTGATGGCCTGCATATATTCATGGATCTCTGTCTCGTCATAAAGGTATACGGCCAACACCTGCTGCTCCGTCTTCTGGCCTGGCGCAGCGGAAAGCAGGCCGCTGTCCGACTGGATCGTCACACGCTTTATAGAGGCCCTGTAAATGGCTCCCCCATACGCGCACTGGACCTCCAGGGCATGGTCCATTTTTTCCAGGCCTTCCTCTGTGATCTCCGGGAACAGGACCGTAAGGCTCCTCCTGGCGCTCTTTTCGTCCCTGATCACCGCAGAAAACGCCCGGTTGGTCCACAAAAGACGTCCCGCTTCATCGGCGATGCCGTAAGGCAGCTCCATGGAAGCCATCAGGTTCTTCTGGCTCTGGTCAAAATCCGCGGCAAAGCCCACAAGCCCTGTCAGGATCCGCTTTTTTCCATACCAGAAGAGGACCCCCGCGCAGAACGCATACAGGACCGTAAACACGGCCATGACCATACCGGCTTTGCCGGAAACCAGGCCCACCGCCCCATTGGCGCAGAGGACCAGGACCGAAAGTACCACGGGCCACTGCATGTATTTCTGCAGCACATTCCTGACCTTTTTATTCTCTTTCATGCTTTTCTCCTATTTCCAGGCCCCTGCGGACCATGGCAGAACAACAACGCAAAATTCCTTATATGTCCACCATTATATCATATCCCGCCTTGTTTGTAAATTTTAACCGTGCTTTTCACAGGGCTTCTTTCTCCCCCGGTTGACATTCCACAGAATCTGTGTAATATATTGAGTGGTGCCGCCGGAGACGGCCGCGGCAGACCCCCTTCCCGGCATCTGCGCCCGGAGCATATCATACAGAATTTACGGAGGAATAGAAAATGGCCCTGGAAAATGATCTCGGTCGTGACGATATAAAAAAGCTTGTGTGGCGCATTGCCATCCCCAGTATGCTGGCCCAGTTCGTCAGCGTCCTTTACAGCATTGTGGACCGTATGTATATAGGAAACATCCCCGACGTGGGAAGCGTCGCTTTAGCGGGAGCCGGTGTCTGCGGCCCTGTGGTGACCATGGTGGGCAGCGTTGCCTTCTGGGTAGGCATCGGCGGATCCCCCCTGATGAGCATGAAGATGGGCCAGGGAGATATGAAGACCGCCAAAAAGATCCTGGCCAACAGCTTTCTTTTGCTGGCGGTGGCGTCTGTCCTTCTCGTGGCCCTCATTTATCCCTTCCGCGAGCCCATGCTGCGGTATTTCGGCGCCAGCGACACCACCTATCCCTACGCCAACACCTACTTCAGCATCTATCTGACGGGTACCTTCTTCGCCCTTATGGCCACGGGGATGAACCAGTTCATCATCTCCCAGGGCTTTGCAAAGACCGGCATGTATTCGGTGATCATCGGCGCCGTTTTGAATATCGTCCTGGATCCCGTGTTCATCTTCGCCTTACACATGGGCGTGGCCGGAGCGGCTGTGGCCACAGTCCTCTCCCAGATGGCCAGCTGTGCCTTTGTCCTGTCCTTCCTCTTCGGAAAAAAGGTTCCTGTGAAGATCAGCTTCGGCGGCTATGACCGGAAGCTGATCCAGAGGATCCTGTTGGTGGGCTTTACGCCCTTTATCATCATCGCCGTGGACAATGTGATGATCATTTCCATGAACTCGGTGCTCCAGACCTACGGAGGTCCCGGCGAGGGCGATATGCTGATCACCTGTGCCACCATCGTCCAGAGCTTCATGCTGGTGATCACCATGCCTCTGGGCGGCATCACCGGAGGCACCCAGACCATCCTGGCCTTCAACTACGGAGCCGGACAGCCGGACCGGGTGAAAAAGGCCCAGCGCTTCATCTTCTTTTTAAGCGCCGGATACACCACGATCCTGTTTATCCTGGCCCAGACTGCGGGACACATCTTCGTGCGCCTGTTCACCTCGGACCCGGCCCTGATCGCCGAGGCTGCAAAGACCATAAAGATCTACACCCTGGCAGTGATCCCCTTAAGCATCCAGTATGTGATCGTAGACGGCTTCACTGGCCTTGGAAAGGTCCAGCTTTCCCTGCCTCTGTCCTTTTTCCGGAAGCTGGTCTACTTCCTTCCGCTCTTTCTGCTGCCCCGGTTCTTCGGAGCCAGAGCCACCTTTTACGCGGAGCCCATTTCCGACATCATCGCCCCTGTGGTATCCATCTTCATATACGCCGTGGCCATGAAGCGGATCTTAAAAAAGCCGGTGATCCCCAACTTCTAAGGACCGCCGGATGGGCGCCTGCACTCCCGGGCCACATCCGGGAGATGCCCGCAGGCCAGGCATCCCTGGTCATACTGACGCAGCTCCCGGCTCCATATATACAAAAAAACACTGCCATTCCCCCTTTCCGGGAGTTTTGGCAGTGTTTTTTATTGCAGCTCTTTTTATTAGTCGTCGTCCTCCTGGCTCTCGGTGACTGTGAAAGTGAATCTCTTTCTCGCCATCTCGTCGCTTGCCAGATATTCGTCGTAGGTGGTGATCTTATCCACCAGCTGGCCATTGATGATCTCCATGATCCGGTTGGCCGTGGTCTCTACTACCTGGTGGTCACGGGAGGAGAAGATCATAACGCCCGGGAATTTCTTCATTCCGTTGTTGAGAGCCGTGATGGACTCCATATCCAGATGGTCCGTGGGCTCGTCAAACATCAGCACGTTGGCCCCTGAGATCATCATTTTGGACAGCATGCAGCGCACCCGCTCGCCTCCGGAGAGGACCTTTACCTTCTTGACGCCGTCCTCGCCGGCAAACAGCATTCTTCCCAGGAAGCCGCGGACATAGGTCACGTCCTTTTCCGGGGAATACTGGGTCAGCCAGTCCACGATGGTATCGTCGTTGTCAAACTCCGCACTGTTATCCTTGGGGAAGTAGGCCTGGGTCGTGGTAAGTCCCCATTTATAGCTTCCGGAATCCGGCTCCATCTCACCGGAAAGGATCTTAAACAGCGTGGTCTTTGCAAGCTCGTTGGGGCCTACCAGAGCCACCTTATCCTCGCGGCCCAGGGTAAAGGAAATATTGTCCAGGACCTTTACGCCGTCGATGGTCTTTGTAAGGCCTTCCACCGCAAGGACCTCGTTTCCGATCTCACGGAAGGGACGGAAGTCGATGTACGGGTATTTTCTACTGGAGGGCTTGATCTCGTCCAGCTCGATCTTTTCCAGAGCGCGCTTTCTGGAGGTCGCCTGCTTGGATTTGGAGGCGTTGGCGGAGAAACGCTGGATGAACTCCTGCAGCTCCTTGATCTTCTCCTCTTTCTTCCGGTTGGCTTCCTTCATCTGCCGGATCATCAGCTGGCTGGACTCATACCAGAAATCATAGTTTCCGGCGTAAAGCTGGATCTTTCCATAGTCAATGTCTGCGATCTGGGTGCAGACCTTATTTAAGAAATACCGGTCATGGGATACGACGATCACCGTATTCTCAAAGTTGATCAGGAACTCCTCCAGCCATGCAATGGCGTCCAGGTCCAGATGGTTGGTGGGCTCGTCCAGCAGCAGGATATCAGGATTTCCAAATAATGCCTGGGCCAGGAGTACCTTCACCTTTAAAGCGCCGGTCAGCTCGCTCATCTGCTTATAGTGGAATTCCGTATCCACGCCCAGACCGTTTAACAGGTTCTCAGCGTCAGACTCTGCCTCCCAGCCGTTCATGGAGGCAAACTCTCCCTCCAGCTCGGCGGCCTTGATGCCGTCCTCGTCAGTGAAGTCCTCCTTCATATAAATAGCGTCCTTTTCCTTCATGATATCATAAAGACGCTGGTTTCCCATGATGACCGTATCCAGTACAGGGAACTGGTCGTATTTAAAGTGGTCCTGCTGTAAGAAAGAAAGGCGCTGGCCCGGTGTGATCACGATATCGCCGCTGGTTGGCTCCAGATTCCCGGACAGAATCTTCAAAAATGTGGATTTTCCGGCGCCGTTGGCACCGATCAGGCCATAACAGTTGCCTTCCGTGAATTTGATGTTTACATCTTCAAACAATGCTTTTTTACCGACGCGGAGCGTCACATTATTGGCACTAATCATTTTCTTTCAATCTCCTCAAATTTGTCCGCTGAAAAGAGGGGGCATCCCTGTCCCCTCTTTAAATGGTTACGCTCCTATTCTATTCGGAAATCCTTGATTTTGCAAGGTCTTTTGGAAATTTTATTTTTTTCTCCCTTTTTTCAGGTTTTCGTATATAATGATAGTAATTGTATCGAAATCTGTCGTTTTCTGACGGCATCTCTTATTTTTATATTTGTACAGATCAAGGAGGTCCATTATGCCCATATCCATCGGGATCATTACGGCCCGCCAGTCCTTGGACAATATACGCCAGACCGAGCAGAGCATGAAGCAGCACTGTAAGATCTCATATTTTCCCTATGATACCCTGGATGAGCTGCGCCATCAGTATACAAAGGCAGCCGCAAAATCTGACGGTCTTTTGTTCAGCGGCCCATTCCCCCATGATTATATCTGCGAAAACATAGGACGCATCACACTTCCCAGCCGATGCATTGACCTTATGGACCGCGACTATTATCTGGTCATCGCCCGTTTGCTGGTACGCAATCCAAAGCTGGACTTTACCAGAGTATATTTTGATGCCGTTGTGGAACCATCCATCATAGGAAACGTATTCCCGCCTGGTCTTACCCCCTACTTTATGCCAAGGACCACGCCCGAATACCGGATGATCCTCCGTTCCAGCGCCTATCAGAGATCCTTAAACCAGTACCGCAGCATGTGGGCGGAAAGAAAATACGATCTGTTCCTGACGCGTTTTACAAACCTGGCTCTTTTTTTAGAAAAAGAACAGATCCCCCATATCCTCCTGAAGCCGTCTCCGGAAACGATCCTGGATCATTTTCATGCTCTGTTATGCCAGATCAGGGAATCCCTTTTGCAGAATTCCCAGACTGCCTGCTGTATCATCGAACTGCCCAGGCCGTTCCAGAACCAGAAAAACATGGAAATTTTAGAAAAAATCCTGGCGGATCTGAAAATCATTTTTAATCAGAATATTTTGATAAGAAGACATCATTTTCATTTGGAGATCACGGCCTCTATCATGGTCGTGCGGGAGCTTACCTCCGGATATACCTCATGCCTCCTTTCCGAAGAGCTGGAAAAAAGACTGCCGTTTCCATTTTTTGCAGGCTGGGGCATCAGCTTTGATGTGGTGGATGCCTATAAAAATGCAGCAACGGCCCTTTCCGCATGCAAAAAAGACCAGAATCACTATACGTTCCTGGTAACAGAAAGCCAGGAAATGGTAGGGCCGTTAAACAGCAACCGGTCCATCAGCTACAGTTTAAAGCCCCACGCCCAGACTTCAAGCCTGGCAAAAAGCCTTGGGATCTCTCCCATAAACCTTGAAAAAATCATATCGCTCCAGAAAGAACGTTCCATGTATGAATTTACGTCCAGCGATCTCGTTTATTTTCTGGAGATCACACCGCGGAGCGCATCCCGCATCCTCTCAAAATTATCCAGCGCAGATCTTGCACATCCGGTCCGGACCATCAATCTGAATGGAACAGGACGCCCTCTGACCGTATACGAAATTGATTTCAGCAATATAAAAGAATTCTGGGGATCCCATTAATGGGATCCCTCATCGGATTCCGGGTCATTGGTCAGATAAAACCCCTTCTTCAGCCATCCTTTAGCCAGACAGGTGAAAAACGCTGCCAGTATCAGGACGATCCATATTTTTTCGCAGATAAATACCAGAATTTCCATTTTTTCTCCCCTATTTTTTTACTCGGCCATGTCCCATACAGGCTGCCATAAGACAGACCGTTGAAACAAACGACAATACCAGACACACGATCCAGGCTGTCAGATAGCTTCCAGACGCCTCGTAGATCGCGGACAGGACCGGAGTGCTGACCGCCCCTACAACCATCGTAACCGTAGATATCTTTGCGTAAACCTCGCTGTAATTTCTCACCCCAAAGACACCAGAAACCAGCGACGGCGCAGTAATACTTTGGCATGTATTCCCGATTCCATAAAATAACGCGATCACCACAAGGAACCAGGCGCTGGACCAGAAGACCGAAAGCGCCATAAGGAAATAAGATCCACATATTCCCAGCGCGCCAAACAGGATCCCTGCCTTCAAGCCCTTCCTGTCAAAAAGCCGTCCCATGATCATTTTAGAAAAAATACATACAAAGTTATAAATGGAGATCACTGTGGCCCCAAACCGTGCATCATATCCCAGCGACTGTACATAGGAGGAAATATGATACAGAGAGCACCCAATAAATGAAATACAGCTCATCCCTGCACATACCAGGATGAATCTCCGATCCTTCAAAAGGGAAACAAGGTCTGCCTTCTGTTCTCCTCTTCCGACAGTTTCCTCCTGGATCATCTTTTCATATCCATCCGGATAATCCCGGACCAGGGCCAGGGTCAAAGGAGACAAAAGGACCACTGCTGCCAGGCCATAGTACCTGTACGTCAGTCTCCATCCCACAGTCTCAATAAGAGCGGCCAGCGGATTTGAAAGCAGCACGCCTCCCAGACTGATCCCTACAAAGATAATGCTCGTGGCAAAGGAACGGTTTTCCTTTGTGAACCACCGGGCCGCCAGTGCCGCAAACGGCATCATCAGGGCAAATGGGTTCAGCGCTGTCCGGACCAGAATGATCGCATAATACGTATAAACAGAGGTCACATAGCTCTGGGCCACCATGGTGAGCCCCGTTCCCAGGATCCCAAAAAACATCAGCCGGCGGATGCTCTTTTTATCCATCAGCTTTCCGGCCCAGGGCGTAACGATCATGCTTACTATGGTGCCATAGGTGGAGGCCATGGTAAGCGTCGTGGTACTGACTCCCAGATCCTGTGTGATAGGCAGAAGGAATATGGCCTGGCTTCCCACTGTCCCATAATGAAGGAGCAGCATACACAGCACGCCATATCCTACAATTACCCATCCGTAGTTAAATTTCTTCCCGATCATAATGCATCTCCTTTAAAAATCATGTGCGGAACATTTCCTTCCCCCATGAAATAAAATCCAGGCGGCACCCTCTTAAGGATACCGCCCGTTTTTCCGTTTCAGGATCAGCACGGCGGGAACATAAAACCAACCCATAATATGTTGGCCACCGAAATGGTCAGAGCCGGTATGAGTCCCATTCGGAGAAGATCCTTCTGCTTATAGCCACCCACAGCCATACAAAGCGGAATAGCCACGGTGGACAGCGGAGTCAGATAAGAGGTAAAGGTTGCCTTAAACAGCATATTGGATAATCCGGTGGGATTCCATCCATACGTTGCACACATCAGAAGTACCACAGGCGTCAGTGCTGAATATAAGGCCATGTTTGACATAAACTGTGTAACGATGAAGCCAGCCACCCAGAACAGGATGATCACGACCCACTTGGACGGATTATCGCCCAGGAGAGACTGGATCGCCTCTGCAAGGTATGTGCCTGCTCCGGAAGCTACCAGTGCATTTCCGACTGCCAGAGAACCAATGTATAAGAAGATTGGCGGCATGGTCAGAGCCTGCATGGCTTCTTTTTCAGATAATACGCCTGTGAGGATCGTTAATACCGCGCCGATAAAGCAGATCATCCAGGTTGGGATCGTTGCCGGAAGCTTGTCAGAAAACAGGATCGCGATCACAACTGCCACAAAAATCCCGTATCCCATAAATTCACGGAACGGATCCAGAGGCTTCTGCTCCTTCATCTGCTTAAGCTGGACATCCGTGTACAGCGGGCCATAATCCGGAGCCACCTTTGGACAGTAGAACATGGCAAAGAGCACGGACAGAATGATCGTAGGAAGATAAACGAGCATCGGGTCGAACATGCCTTCCTTAAAAGTGATCCCATACGTCTCCCACAGGGAATTGGCGGTGATATAAGACGTAGCGCCGGAACCGATGGGAAGGGACGTTACAGTACAGATACAGATCAAAACGATCGAAAACATAGCCTTGGACGGGCTCTGGTTGTTCTTACGGCAGAAGTCAGCTACCAGAGGATAGCAGATGGAAAAGATCAGGATCGCTGACGGGGCAACCTGGGCAATGGCTAAGGTTACCAGGCAGTAGAGGATCATGCCCTTCTGGAAGCTTCCGCCTGAGATCTTATAGGCCAGATCCGTTACCTTGTGGACCATCTGCGTGCGGTTCAGGCCGCCCGCCACAATAAACATAGAACCCATGATGATCACCGATGAATTGGAGAAACAGCTCAGAGCGTCTGCCGGAGCCAGGCATCCTGTGATCACATACACGCCCATGGCCGTCATGGAAACCAGCGGCAGCGGGAATTTATTTGACATATAAAGGACCAGAGTTATTACAAATACGGTCAGACATATGATTGTTTGTGTAGGCATAAAGCTTCTCCTTTCTATTTTTTCGTGGAAATGATCCTGGGCTTCACACCCTTAGGGATCGGACACTCATATTTACCGCCCTTTAACCGCTTCTGGTGCTCCTCTTTTGCTTTCTCCAGAAGTTCCGGTCTTTCGATCAGATCAATGGCAAGTCCAGCCATGGCCTGTCCGGCCAGAAGTGTTCCATTATGGGCAAGAGCACTTTTTCCCACTGCCACCGCCTGCCAGGAATGAGCCGGTGTTCCAGAGGGCCATGTGGGCGTACTCAGCGACACGGTCGGCACAACCCAGCTTACGTCGCCCACATCCGACGACGCCGGAAATACCATATCCGTGGGCATGAAATCCGGAATTTCTTCTGCCACCGGATGTTCTGGATCCCCGCCTGCATTTGTGGCTGCTATCTTTGAATAAAATTCCATCTCTTCTTTTGAATATTCCGGAAGCTTCAGCAGCCGCAGGTTTTCAACCGCTGCATAGCCCAGTACATTATTGGGGACCACGTTGGAGCACGCCTTTACAAAATCGATCTCCAGTTCTGTTCCGGTCATAAGAGCCGCACCTCTGGCAATGTCCTCCACTCTGGACCGCACATCTGCCAGGATCCCATTTTCCGGCGCGCGCAGCAGACAAAGGACTTCTGCTGTTGGCTGGACCACGTTGGGAGAAAAACCTCCTGTATCTGTTACCGCATAGTGCATTCTCACGGTCGGAAGAACATGCTCCCGCAGGAACTGGATCCCCACATTAAATAATGTGACCGCATCCAGGGCGCTCCTTCCAAGATGCGGCGACATAGCCGCATGGGAACTGATCCCTTTGTATCGGAAATAGATCTGGCAGTTGGCTAACATTCCTCCGCCAGTGGCGCCATATGTACATCCCGGGTGCCATGCCAGGGCTGCATCCAGAATGTCAAAGCAGCCCTCTCTTGCCATAAACGCCTTTCCGGATCCGCCTTCTTCCGCCGGACATCCGTAAAAAATAACCGTTCCTTCCTTTCCTGTCTCTTCCAGGTATTTTTTCATTCCCATGGCTCCGGCAAGGCACCCGGCCCCAAGAAGGTTATGGCCGCAGCCATGTCCGTTTCCTCCCGGTACCAGAGGACATTTTTCTGCGATCCCGGCAGTCTGGCTGAGTCCCGACAGCGCGTCGAACTCTCCCAGGAAACCGATCACCGGTTTTCCATGTCCGTAAGTCCCCATGAACGCCGTAGAAATGCCAGCCACATTCCTCTCTACTGTAAACCCGGCCTCCTCCAGGGCTCTGCATACAGTTTCTGCCGAAACGTTCTCTTCATAACACGTTTCGGGCGTGTCCCAGACAGAATCGCTGACACCTGCCAGAAATTCCTTCTGGCTTTCCAGGTAGGAAAAAATTTTCTGCTTATCCAAACCTTTACTCCTCCTCTTTATAATGTTTTATTATTTCTTTTATAAAATCTTTATTTTCTGTTAAAATAATAATATTCCACAAATTAAATGTCAATATTTGCAGAATAATTGCTCCATTTTCGTAAATTCTTTATAACTTTTCAAGTCTTTCCCCTGTATTTTTCTAACTATTCGGGTCTTATACTCGTTTTATGAGTCCAAAACTCGCTTTATGTCCTTATCACGTCCTTAACTCGCACACAGACGTTTTTATCTTACAGGATCTGTCCGTCTTCACCTGCATGCAAAAAGCCTGGAACACTGCGGAATATCCCGCTGTGCTCCAGGCTCTTGTTCTGTATCATTTTTTTAAATCAGCATCTTCCCGATCTTTTCCAGGGAATCTGCCTCATATTCCACATGGACCCCCTTTGTGTTTTCCTGCCTGTGGGGATTGAACCACAGAGTATCGATCCCGACGTTATTTCCGCCCTTGATATCCGAGGTCAGGGAATCTCCAATCACCAGCATGTTTTCCACATCCCGGCGGCCCATTTTCTGAAAACAGTATTCAAAATACTCCGGCTGCGGCTTCTGGCTCCCGGCCTCCTCGGAAATAAAAATGTCCTTAAAATACCGGTCCAGGCCCGACTTGCCCAGACGGTGGTACTGGGTGGCCGCAACGCCGTTGGTTATGATATAAAGCTCATACTGGCCCTTTAAGCCCTCCAGGAGCTCCCTGGCGCCGTCAATGAGAAACGCGCCCTCGTTTAAGTATTCCCGGTACAGCCGGTCCGTGTCCATTCCGTCCACGGAGATCCCAAAGTCCCCGAAGAACTCCTCAAACCGCAGGCTTAAGACCTGGTCCCGGGTGATCTCGCCGCGCTCCAGGCGCTCCCAGTAGCTTTTATTGAGATGATGGTACTTTTCCTTATTCTCCGCTGTCACAGGGACGCCGTAGTGCTCCAGAAGGCCCTCAATGCCCATTTCCTCCGCCCGGTCAAAGTCCAGGAGCGTTCCGTCCACGTCAAACAGCAGCACGTCATATTTCTTCATATGGTTCCAGATCCCTTCCTAAGCCTGTGTCTTTTTGTCCTCATATACGATCCTGCCGCCGCAGATGGTATATTTTACGCGCCCGTAAAGTTCAGCTCCGATAAACGGCGTATTGTGGGATTTAGAGGCGACGTCGTCCTCTGTAACCGTCCACCTCTCATTTTCATCAAAGATCACCAGATCCGCGTCAGCGCCTTCGGCAACACTTCCCTTGTCAAAGCGGTACAGCTTCGCCGGATTTAAGCTCATTTTTTCCATAAGCTGCACCATGGTCAGATGGCCGGGCTTTACCAGATTGGTCACAGCCAGGGCCAGGGCCGTTTCCAGGCCGATGATCCCGCTGGGAGCTTTCCATACAGGCTCCACTGCCTTTTCCTCCGCGCTGTGGGGCGCATGGTCTGTGGCGATCATATCAATGGAGCCGTCCCTGATCCCCTCGATAATTCCCAGTCTGTCCTTTTCCGTACGCAGCGGCGGGTTCATTTTCGCCATGGCTCCACGCTCCAGCACAGCGCTCTCGGTGAGAGTGAAATGATGGGGAGTCACCTCTGCCGTCACATCTGCTCCCAATTCCTTCGCCAGCTTCACCATGCGCACGGAATTTACAGAGCTGATATGCTGGATATTCACAGACGCGCCTGTATGGAGGGCCAGCATGCAGTCCCGGGCCACCAGTGCATCCTCTGCCAGGGCCGGAGAGCCCTGGATCCCCAGCGCCTTCGCAGCCTCACCCGCATGGATGCCGTTTTCTGAAATGAAGGCCGGGTCCTCCTCATGGAAGCTTAGGGGAACGTCCAGCTCCTTCGCCTTCAGCATGGCCTGGCGCACCAGCTTCTGATCCATCAGCGGGATCCCGTCATCGGTGAAGCCCACGGCACCCGCTGCCTTTAACGCGTCCATATCCGTCAGCTCCTGCCCCTTCATGCCCACGGAAACGCAGGCCGCAGGAAGCACATGGATCCCTGTCTTTTTCCCTTCCTCCAGCACATATCTTACGGTCTCTTCGCTGTCCACCGGAGGCTTCGTATTGGCCATGGTCACCACTGTGGTGAAGCCTCCCTTTTTCGCCGCTGCCGCTCCGGTCCCGATATCCTCCTTATAGGTAAGGCCCGGATCGCGGAAATGGACGTGGACGTCGATGAGTCCCGGTCCCACCGTAAGGCCGCTGGCATCGATGACCGTTTCGTACTCTCCATTTTCCGGGTAATGGCCCATGGCCTTGATCTTTCCTCCGTCGATGACCATATCCATCACATCATCGGTCCCCTTTGCCGGGTCAATGACTCTTCCGTTTTTGATCAGGATCATTTTTATTTCCTCCTTCTGTTTCCTGGCACGCCGCCGCTATTTTCTCACTGGCACGATCTCCAGCCAGTATTCATCGGGATCTGTGATAAAATAGATCCCCATTTTTTCGTTTTCAAAGCAGATGCAGCCCATTTCCTGGTGCTTTGCATGGGCCGCTTCAAAATCGTCCACCGTAAATGCCAGGTGGAATTCATTGTCTCCCAGGTCGTAGTGGTCCTTCTCCCAGTCTCTGAGCCATGTCAGCTCCAGAAGATGGCCAGTCTCCCCGTCTCCCAGGTATACGATGATAAAGCTCCCGTCCTCCGCTTCCTTTCTCCGCACCTCCTTAAGGCCCAGCGCTTCCTCATAAAAGCGCAGAGACCTGTCCAGATCCGTAACATTAAAATTGTTGTGGGCAAACTTAAACTTCAAATCCCATCCCTCCTGTGTATTTTTATTCATATTCTCAGATGGAAAATTCCTGACCCTGTCTGGATATTTCCACGATCCGTTCCCGATAGCCCCTGGAGCAGTCCAGAGCCTTAAGCCGTGCTCCCACATCAAACTCGCCCCAGAAATGCATGGGAAAGATCCAGTCTGCGTCCGCTGCCTTCATAAAATCATTGATCCCCAGATAAAAATACTCGCCAAGCCTGGGATCCAGCGGCAGGAAAGCCGCGTCTGCATGGCGGCCCTTCATTTTCCCGATCTCCTCCCGGTAATTCCTTGTCATATTTTCGTTCCACTGGGGATCCTCCCCGTCCCAGTACCAGTGGTTCAGGTCTCCCGCATGGTAAAGGGTGTGGCCGTCCACCGTACACCAGAATGCCACGCCCTCATCGGTGGACCGGAATGTTTCCGCCTTCAGTACGTCGTCCTCCCAGACCGTATCGGGCTTCAGGAACACAGCAGCCCCCTTAAGCTCCTCCGGCACCCGCTTCCTCCAGATATCTGACGACAGGAGGAGGAGCGTATCTCCATGCTCTGCCGCAATGTCAAATATCACTTTGGAAAAATGGTCTGGATGGCGGTGGCTGGCAAATATATAAAGCCTTTTCCCTTCCGGAAGCTTTGGCAGACTGCCTTTGAAATAGTCGAACAGCAGGCATGCGTGCTCCGTTTCCGCCAGGAATGCGCTGTGATGGATATAAGTGATCTTCATAGAACCTCCATTTAGGGAAGATCCGGCTATAAGTCTTCCCATAACATCCCTTCGGAAACTGAAGTGCCTGGATTTCAGTACCCCTCCGGGAGGATTAAGCGTCCGGATCTTCGCAGAAAATGGGAAAACCAGATGCTTGATGATATAATGTCTCTCTTACTGCAGCCGTTCAGCCATGTATCTTATTGTACCATGACCTCCGCCCTTCTTGCAATTCCTGGGGAATTATTTTATAATCGGAAAAGCAGACGCCCGATGCTTCTTGTCCGCTGCCGGCAGGCAGGAAGATACATGTCTGCTGCATTTGGAAATAAAACCACCGATGGAGGAAGAAAAATTATGCTGACAGTTGGAATAAAAGGAAAAGAAGAAATTGTCGTAACAGATGCAAATTCCGCAAAGACCATGGGCAGCGGCACCCTGGATGTATTCGCTACCCCGGCTATGATCGCCCTGATGGAAAAGACCGCATGGAAAAGCGTGGCTCCTTATCTGGAGGAGGGCTGCGGCACTGTGGGCACGCTCCTGAATGTGACCCACGATGCCCCCACTCCCCTGGGCATGAAGGTGTGGTGCGAAAGCGAGCTGACGGAGATCGACGGCCGCAGACTGGTATTCTCCGTGGCCGCCTTCGACGAAACAGGAAAGATCGGCGGGGGCAGCCACGAACGCTTTATCGTACCCAATGAAAAATTCCAGGCCAAGGCCGATAAAAAGGCCCAGAAATAAGGATAGCCCCGGAGCTCTTAGATCCCCAGGGTCTCTCCCACTAAAATGACCCGGATCCGGCCCGTATACCGGGAACGCCTGGTGACCACGATATTGCAGCACATGCAGTCCGGGGACTGGCAGTCTGTACAGAAGCCAGCTGTCCCGCACGGAGTCTTTCTCCCTGTCTTATCTGCGATCACCGGGCACGTCTGGGTCTGGATCCGGTGGATCCCGTCCTCCACAGTCTTTACGATCTTATTGATCCCGGCCACGATGACCACATGCTTCGGCCCGTGGAGCAGGCTGGAGACCCGGTTGCTGGCTCCGTCAATGTTCACCAGCTCACCGTTTATGGTGATGGCATTGGTACCCATAAGAAAATAATCGGCTCCGGCTGCCTCCTGGAATATGGGGCTTCCCGGAGCTTTCCTCTCCTCTTCCGGGTACTCCAGGAGTCTTGCTCCCTTTTCCCTGAGAAGATCCAGGATCCCCAGCTCGTTTACGGTAGCAGAACCGCCCCAGGTCACCAGGTCTCCCGGGCCGACCATATCCGCCACTGCCCTGGCCGCCTCTTCCCCAGTTTCACAGTAGATCCCTTCCATATTTCTCTTTTTTAAGCCTTCGATCACATGCTCTGCCATTTTTCTGTATACATCTTCGCGCATAAATATAACCCCTTTCCCAATTTTTTGTAGTGATGTTTTTCGGTCCGAATATTTATAATTATACAATAGAATCTTATAAAAAGAAAGCTTCCCCAGGAAGTCTGCCTGTGGTAAAATAATACCAGATGCAAAAGGTCAGACATCTGTCGTCTGCAAAGGCCCTATGCCCCCCAAGTATTCCATGATCATAAAACCACATCCAAGGAGGATCCATGATCCAGAAGACCCTTACCAGCTTTGACCTGAAACAGATCGCCGATTCCGGCCAGTGCTTCCGTATGCTCCCGGCTGAGGAAGCCAATACATATACCGTCATCAGCGGGCCGCACTTTCTAAAGGCCGCCCAGGACGGCCAGACCGTGACCTTCTTCTGTGAACCGGAGGAGCTTCCGTTCTGGGAACGCTATTTTGACCTGGACACAGATTACGATGCCTTCCGGAAGGCCATAAATCCCAGGGACGCCTACTTAAAGCAGGCTGCCGATTTCGGCCAGGGGGTCCGCATCCTCCGCCAGGATCTGTGGGAAATGATCATTACCTTCATCATCTCCCAGCAGCAGACCATCCCGTCCATCCGCCGCCGGGTAGAGGATTTAAGCCATGCATACGGAAGCCGCCTTCCCGTTCCCGGCACATTTTACTCCTTCCCGTCGCCGGAACAGCTCTCTGCCGCTTCTCTGGAGGATCTGCTTGCCATGAAGCTGGGCTACCGGGCCAAATATATCAAACGGGCCTGCGAGGACGCATGCAGCGGACGGCTGGATCTTTCCTATCTTGGATCCCTGTCCTACGAAGACGCCATGGACTATCTCACCGGCTTTTACGGCATTGGCGAGAAGGTAGCCAACTGCATCTGCCTTTTCGGCCTCCACCACATCGACGCCTTCCCTGTGGACACATGGATCCGGAAGATCCTCATGAACCGGTACGCCCCCAAAAGCCGTCTTCCAAAAGATCTTCCCCAGTCCAGGGTCTGCGAGGCTCTGATACAGAAACATTTTTCCCGGTACCGCGGCTTTGCCGGAGTCATGCAGCAGTATATTTTTTATTATGAGAGAAACGCTGGAGAGGATCTTCACGGGCCATCGTGACCCACCTTCCTCCCCACCACAAACAACCTCCCGTCCTCATAGGTGTATTCGCAGGTCCCCAGGGTGAGAAGCTGCTCCGGCCACTGGGGCGTGACCCCCGTATCATACAGACTATGCTCCTTTGCATAGGCGATGAACGCGTTGTAGTCCTCCTCCGTGGCCGCCAGGAGCGTTCCGGCAAACGCTTCGGTGATCTGGGTCCCTGGCGTCTTAAACACCGCCGCCACCTGATACCTGCCGGTCTCTTCCAGGGTATCAAAGAGGATCTCCGGGTGCTCCCTGTAAAATTCCTCTGACGTATATTTTTCCAGGGCCGCGAACATGGAGCCGTTTTTCATGTGGTGGCCGTAGAGCACAAAGTTCGGACATCCTGCATCCAGATCGCAGTCCTCGTCCATATAGATCATCCCATAAGCGGAATATTTTTTATCGAACCCCCGTTTCAGGTAAAAATCCGGGGTCTCCGGGGTCTGCATCACCGGATAGTCGATGACGGTCCCGTCCACGCGGATCCAGCCCGTCACGTCGCTGTTGGCCTTTTTAAGCTCCCGGTACTGCAAAAGCCTGGCTTCCTCTTCTTTCTTCCGGACATCAGACGCCTCTTTGTCTTCCCCGGCCTCTGCTGTCTCTCCTTCTTCCCGGCTTTCGTCCTGTCCGTCTCCCACGGACATTTCCGGCGTCTTCTCCTTTGCCCGCTCCCCGGCGCTTTCCATGGCCGCATACATCTGCCGCAGATCCTCGTCCCCGGCCTTATACTCTTTTGAGATCTTATAAAGCTGATACCCGGAAACGGCGGCCATTGCGGCAAAAAACAGGGCGGCGGCAAGCAGCAGGCCTTTATGATTTCGTTTCATCTCTCTTTTTCTTTCCTCTCTGTCCATGGTGTGGTAAAATCAAGCTATCCAATCTGAAAGGAGCGATCTTATGAGCATTACCATCACATGGCACGGACATTCCTGTTTTTCCGTCTCAGCAGACGGCTATTCCATTGTCCTTGATCCCTACGCCCCGGATTCCGTCCCGGGACTTCCTCCCCTTTCTCTTTCCGCCAGCCAGGTGCTGTGCAGCCATGGCCACAGTGACCACGGCTATACGGACGCGGTGGGCCTTTCCGCCGGAAAACAGGGCTCTCCCTTTACAGTCACGGTAATTCATACCTTCCACGACGATCAAAACGGCTCACTCCGCGGGGAAAACCGGATCCATATCCTGGAGGCAGACGGTCTCCGGATCGCCCATCTGGGCGACCTGGGGTGTACTCTGGAGCCCGGCCAGATGGAGCTTTTAAAGGATCTGGACGCCATTATGATCCCCGTAGGCGGATATTATACCATCGATGCGGCCCAGGCCAGAACCCTGGTGGAGGCGGTAAAGCCCAGGATCGTGATCCCCATGCACTACCGCTCCGAGACCTTCGGCTATGATGTCATCGGCCGTCTGGAGGATTATACGAAGCTGTGCCGGGACGTGGTCACATACGCCTCTGCTTTCATGGTCCTTGAAAAAGACACACCGGCCCAGACCGCCGTTTTAAGTCTGTAACGGCCCGGGGCTGCTGCAAAAGGGTTTCCAGGCGTCCGCCTCCCTTTTCCAGCGGCTCCCCTGTCTTTTAGATATGTCTCCGCCACTCCTCCAGACGGTATCTCTGCTCTTCCTTTGCCTCCTCCAGCTCTCCTAACATCCGCGGGATATCCTCGTTGAGATTTCCCGCCAGCACCACATAGTTGGAGGCGTGGTTGGTACGGAATACGGTTCCTGGAGAATCCACATTCTTTAAGAACAGCTCCATTTCCTCCACGATCTCATCTGGCGTGATCAGTTCCATGTCGCCGCGCTTCACCTCCTCGTTCATCTCCGTCCCCTCGTAAAGACGGAGCGTTAAAAAGGAGGCATATTCCGGGTTCATTCCTGTGATCAGCTCCGCAGACTTTATGGCATGGTCCCGGATCCCCTTCCGGCCGCCCAGGCCGGAGATCAGCGTCACCGATGTCTGTAAGCCGCACCGCTTTAATTTCTGGCCTGCTGCAATGATGTCCGCCGCCTTCACATCCTTTTTGATATGCTCCAGCACCCGGTCGTCGCCGGATTCAGCTCCCAGATAGATCAGCTCCAGTCCCGCTGCTGCCAGGGCCTTCAGATCTTCCTCCGATTTTTTTAACACGTCCTTGGCCGTTCCGTAGGCGGCGATCCGCTCCACCGCCGGGAAATTTTTATGGACGTAATCCAGAAGCTCCAACAGCAGCTCCGTCTTCACCACCAGGGCGTCGCCATCGGCGAAGAACACCCGCCGCACCATAGGCCCGTAGTACGCCCGGCACTCGTCCAGATCCCGCATGATCTCCTCTTTTTCCCGTACCCGGAACTTCTTCTCCCGGTACATGTTGCAGAAGGTACACCGGTTATGGGCGCACCCGATGGTGACCTGGATAATGAGGCTTCTGGCCTCGCTGGGGGGTCTGTATAAGGTTCCTTCATACTGCATATTGCTCTCCTCCATTTTCTTTTGGTTTTCAGTTCTTTATAAAAGCCGTTCCAGCTTTCTTTTAATATCCGCCTCCCGGTCCTCGAAAAGCAGCTTCCTGTTATACTGGTAATACCGTTCACACGGATTCTCCTCCAGGAACCGGACCGCATCATAGCTGGTGTTCAGCTCTGTGATGAAAATGACCATTTCCTGGCTGTCCCCAAAGGCGCCCTCCATAAGATCGAAAGCATATTCCACCATCTGAAGAGCGGCCCTGCACTGATCCTCATACTGCTCCCGTTCCTCTCCGAACCTGGACGCCAGCATCCCAAACAGCGCCTCTCCATCCTGGGCTTCCGCCTCTCCTGCCGCCAGAAGATACTGGTCCATGGTGCCGCAGACGTCCTCATACTGGTGGATCTGGGCCCTTGTGAGAAGCCCTGCCTGTTTCTTTCCTTCATATTCCTCCCGGACCTCTCCGATAAAAGCTGTAAGCCTTTGCACAGGAGTCCTGTCTCCATCCTCTGCCAACCGCTCCTTAACCGCCTTCAGCTTCTCAAACAGCAGCTCCAGGCTATCCTCCATTTTCCCAGTCTTTCGGAACTCCACATTGAGCTTTGCCAGCACCAGGCTGATGACCGAAAGCTTCTCATCAAAGGGAGCTCTGGCCGCCTGCTCCAGAAGGGCTTCGCTCCTATGGCCGGACAGGGCCTCATCGATCTGATAATGAGCCTGGTATTTATAGTAAAGCTCCAGATAACTGGCAAAATCCCTGGCGATCCTCCCGTGGGGGATATACTGGGAAACCACCTCCCGGTCACAGGAGATTCCCAGCTTTTCATAAACCGTCAGAAATCTGGACAGATCCTCCCAGCCTCTGGGGGTCGCAAAGACCGGACCATCCACCGTAGTCTCCACCTGGCAGAAATTCTGGGGCCTGGCCGTAAGGTAGGACAGGATCGCCGGATGGACCTCCATCCGCACCGCATACTCCTTCCATACGGCGAAATCCGGCTCCACAAAGATCTGCTTCACCCGGTCCAGGGTCGCAATATCAAACTCCCGGACGGATTTATTGAATTCCGGCGGATTTCCCGCCGCCGCGATGATCCAGCCGTCGGGGATCTTATGGTTCCCAAAGGTCTTATACTGTAAAAACTGCAGCATGGCCGGAGCCAGTGTCTCCGACACGCAGTTGATCTCGTCGATGAACAGGATCCCCTCCTTAAGTCCGGTCTCCTCCATCTTATTATAAACAGCCGCCACGATCTCGCTCATGGTGTACTGGGTCACTGAGACCGCCTTTTCCCCATAGGTCTGCTCTGAGATAAAGGGAAGGCCGATGGCGCTCTGCCTTGTGTGGTGGGTGATTGTGTACGCCACCAGGCCAATGCCGCACTCCCTGGCCACCTGCTCCATGATCTGGGTCTTCCCGATCCCTGGCGGTCCCATTAAAAGAACCGGTCTCTGACCCATGACCGGGATCTCATACTCCCCGTAGCTGTTTTTTGCAAGATATGCCCGGATGGTATTTTTTAATTCTTCCTTCGCCCGTTTGATATTCATGCTTTATCCTTTCTCCTCCACATCCCGATCCAGGTCCTCCGGGGACAGGATGATCTTCATGGCCCAGGGAGGCACATCCACATCCAGGAAATCCTGTTCCATGAACACAAAAGCCGTATCATAGGCCGGCCGCTTCACCGGATAGATCCCCCGTCCGTCGGTAAAATATAAAAGTCCCTTAAGCCTGGAAAACCGCTGCTTTCCCACCAGCTCATCCACGTATTGGAAAGCCGGGCGGAAATCAGTGCCGCCGCAGCCGTTTATGGTGAGCCGTTCCATATAGGATTTCAGAGTTTCCGCGCTGGTGATGGCCACGTCCTCCCGCACCCGGTCGTCGCACTGGATGATATGGATGTTCACTTTTTTAAAATACGTCTCCGACTGGGTCAGCACTGAATACGTTTCCTCTAAAAACTGCCGCACCAGTTCCCCGGAGCAGGACATGGAGGTGTCGATGACAATGACGAAATCCTCCACCCTCCGGAGTTCCTTCGTCTCCAGAGGCTCGATCAGGGGCATATTGCCGTAAAGCTCCATGCCGTAATGATAAAATACATAGTCAAAGGAATCCGGATCCACCTGGACGGTCTCCTTAAGGACCGAAAACTTCCGCAGGAATTTCCTGTAATCGTACCGCTCCCGGTTTTCCACCGCCAGCTGGCTGTGCAGGTCCTTTTCATCCTCCGACATTTCCTCAGAAAACGCCTCCATCTCCACCTGCATCTTTTCCCGCTTCTGATCCCAGTCCTCTTTCCGGTTTCTGGCCATATTGGGATGCGGAGGCTTCTGCTCCTGCTCCCAGAACCGGTGGTCGTCGGCATAAAATTCCGCCGCCAGCCGCTGGAGCTCCCGTTTGGAAAGGTCCATGTCCCGGAGCGTCCGGTACACGCTCTCCGCATTGAGAACCCGGCACCGGCTCTCCAGCCGCATATAAAACTCCCGTCTGGCAGCAGAAGGAGGAATACGGACACAGGGCCGCAGGAGGCTGTCGATCACCGACTCTGCCGCAATGTCACAGGCCAGGTCCCAATACTCCCTGTCCCGCTTTTTCCGGTTCCACAGATGGCAGAACAGACAGTGGAGCACTCCGTGGAGGTAGGTCCGGTTCACCAGGATCCTGTTCTTTTTATACATGGCCGCCAGGGACTCCATCTGGAAAAACAGGGTGGTGCCGTCAGTCCCCAGTCCCCGGACCGATGGATCCGGGGCAAAGTACAGAGAGCTTAAGGCCACGTCCAGAAAGCGCATGGAAAGATACAGCTCGTTCCTGGCGTTTCCAAGGATCTCCGTGCAGACTCCTGCCAGCTCCTCTGCCGCCGCCTGCTCCAGCCAGATGGGCGAGGGGGCTCCGGCCTCCGTCCGCATGATGCCGTTTCCCCGGTCCCCCGGCGTCTTCTGTTCATATGGCTCCACTGCATTCTCCCCTTTCTGCTGAACTAAAATTCAAACTTCTTCTTTTTTTCTGGAAATTTATGATATTTAAATTCCATAAGCATTCCGGAAATCTCACCCATTTTCCTCCGGGACGCCTCCAGGAGCAGGGTCTCCGTCTCCTCCCGGGTCAGTCCGTCTGCCAGAGAGCCCGGCTCCCCGTCGGGTCCATGGGCCATCAGCCACTTAAAGACTTCCATTTTCCCCAGGCTGTCCAGAAAGACCTCCATCCGGTGCTCCTTTAGAAAGTCCCCGTAGGCGCTCCGTGCCTCCGCCCAAAGGCCATGGGGATACATGAGGCGGGACACGGCGATCTCGGCCGCTGCTGTTACGGATTCCTCCGCCGTCTCATAAACGAACAGCCGGTCATACTTATCAAACCGGACCCTTTTATCCTCAAAGCAGTATCTGTATTTCTGCCCGGTGCCGTGGATGTTGGACACGGTGATCCGGGCCGGCGTGTTCTCCACCGCCTCGTCGTAATAGACCGGAAACAGCAGCCTGGCCGCCTCATGCTCCTCCCCGTCCGGTCCTGGCAGCAGGTAATGGACCAGAAGCCGTCCGCTGGCCTCGGTCACAAAATCCCTGAGCGCCGACCGCTCCGACGGATCCATGTGGACCGTCAGCTCCCGCAGACAGCCGCAGGCCGTTAAAAATCCGCCTCCCGTCTCCAGGGGACCTCCATAAAAATGGATATGGGAAAGCCTCTCGCAGCCATAAAAGCAGTACCGCCCCAACCGCCTCAAAGTCCTTGGAAGGAACACCTCCTCCACCCCGGTCTGGGCGAGTGCCTTATCTCCCAGCTCAGTCACCGGAAGCCCGGAAAGGGTTTCCGGTATAACACAGGCGGCGCCCGGCGACAAAATCTTTGTCACACAGGCGCCTCCGTTTTTTTCCACAAGATCAAATTGTACTTCCATATGCTCCATTACTGCCGTTCTTTCTTCTCTTTCTTTATGAGCTTGTTGATCCGGCGCATATCACTGAATTTATAGTAATAAATGATAAACGCAACGGATGTGACAGTCCAGCTTAAGGGATAGCTGGCCAGGCTGGTATAAAGGCCCGGATACATCACTCCTGCGGTAAAGATCCAGAGGACTCTTAAGCCGCAGGTGCCGAAGCAGATCAGCAGCATGGGGATAAACGTGTCGCCGATGCCCCGGAGGGTACTGGAAAATACGTTTACACAGATATAGCTGAACCAGAACGGCGTTACGAACCGGATGATGGTCATACTTTCCGCCAGCACGTCCGGATCGCTGGTAAAGAGCGAGCCCAGGATGCTTCCAAAGAGCATGACGCCTGCGGCCAGGATGGCCGTCAGGATCGTGGTGATACCCAGACCCACGTAATGGCCCTTCTGCATCCGCTCATATTTGCGCGCTCCAAAGTTCTGGCCTGCAAAGGTGGTGATGGCGATGCCCATGGCGTCCATGATCATCCAGAACAGTCCGTCCACCTTGCCGTAAACGGCCCAGGCCGCAATGACGTTGGTGCCGAAGCTGTTGATGTTGGCCTGGATCACCACGTTGGAAATGGAGTAGAGCACCGACTGGAGTCCTGCCGGAAAGCCGATCTGGATGATCTTTCTCAGCATGGGCTTATCCACCTTCAGATGCTTCAGTTCAAACCGGAAGGATTCCTTCGTGCGCATCAGCGTCCACATCACCAGGGCGGCGGAAAGGAGCTGGGACAGGATCGTCGCCAGAGCGGCTCCCGCCACCTCCATTTTCAGTACCACAACGAACAGCAGGTCCAGTCCGATGTTCACAAAACAACAGACGATCAGATAATACAGCGGACGCTTGGAGTCTCCCACGGCCCTTAAAATAGCCGCGCCCATATTGTAGACCAGGTTGGGGATCACTCCGAGGAAGTAGATCCGCATATATGTAACAGAATAGTCCATGATCTCTTCCGGAGCGCCCATGGCCTTTACAGCCACTCTGGCGCAGGCCTCGCCCACGATCATCAGGAAAACGCCGCCGGCCAGGGCCAGACAGAAGGAGGTATGGACCGAGGTCCGTACCTGGTCATCCTGGCGCGCTCCGTAATGCTGGGAAACGATCACGGCCGCACCGGAGGACAGGCCCACGAAAAAGCCCACCAGAAGGTTGATCAGGTTTCCTGTGGTTCCGCCTACGGCAGACAGAGCTTCCTTTCCAACGAATTTTCCCACGATCATGGCATCCGCCGTGTTGTAAAGCTGCTGGAAAAAGGTTCCAAACAGGATGGGGAAGAAGAAGATCAAAAGCTGCTGCCAGATCACGCCCTCCGTGATCCCATTATACTGTACGGTCTCATTTTTCTTTCGCTGCATCAGTTTCACCTATTGTTTGAAAAAAATGTTTTTTACAAAAGTTCCTTTCTCAGTTCCTCTCCGCTCTTTGAGGATAAGTATGCCGGCGGAAGATCCAGGATCGTCTTACAGCCGGTCATGCCCTCCTGCTTCATGCGGTACGCAGCCCTGGCACAGGCCACGATCACGGAAGAGGTGAATTCCGGATTGGAATCCAGCTTCAGGCTATACTCGATCACATGATTATGCTCCAGATCCCAGCCCGTTTTTCCGCTGCGGATCACAAAGCCGCCGTGGGGCAGGCTTCTGTGGTCCCGCTCCATCTCCTCCTGGGAGATAAAGTGTACGGTGGTATCATAATCGGCAAAGTAGTTGGGCATGGTCACGATCTCTTTTTCGATGGCTGCCTTGTCTGCCCCTTCCCCGGCCACCACAAAGCACTCTCTTGTGTGCTTCTGTCTTGTGGTCAGCTCCGGCGTTTCCCCGCTGCGGATGGCCTCCAGGGCGCTTTCCACCGGGATCGTATACTGCCTCGCGTCCTTCACGCCCGCGATACGGCGGATGGCGTCGGAATGGCCCTGGCTCACGCCTCTGCCCCAGAACGTGTAATCCTTTCCGTCCGGGAGCACTGCGTTTCCATACAGACGGTTTAAGGAGAACATCCCTGGATCCCAGCCGGCGGAGATCACCGCTGTGTTTCCGGCCTCTCTTGCGGCCTTATCCACAGCCGCAAAGTGCTCCGGGATCTTTGCGTGAGTATCAAAGCTGTCCACCACGTTAAAATATTTCGCGTATTCCGGGGTCTGCTCCGGAAGATCCGTAGCGCTTCCTCCGCAGAGGATCAGAACGTCCACCTGATCCGCCAGGTCTTTGGCATCCTTCGCCGGATATACGTTCACTCCCTCTGTCAGGATCTTCACGCTTCCGGGATCTCTCCTTGTGAATACTGCTGTTAATTCCATATCGGGATTCTGCTTCAGCGCGCATTCCACACCGCGCCCAAGATTTCCGTATCCCATGATTCCTACTCGAATTGTCATAGATCTCATTCCTCCGTTCTGCGGCCTCCTCCGGCGGCAGCTCCGCCGCAGGTCCGGCTCTGGTTCACAGTCTCCTCAGACCAGAAAAAGCTCCCGGTCTTTTTTCATTTTAGCAATATGGCTTTTCCGTGTCAATGCGTTTCTCTGCGGATAAATAAGAAAGCCACTGCCGCTGTGATAAATTCAGAGACCGTTACCACCAGCCAGATGCCGTTGACACCTAAAATGACCGGAAGGACCATCACCAGTGCTGTATTTAAGACCACTCCCCTGAGAAGCGTCATGGTCAGGGAACGCCTGGGCTGCACCACCGATTGGAAATAGGTGCTGCACATGATGTTCCACTCGCTTACCAGGAAGGCCAGGAAATACAGACGGATGGCCGGGACCGCCATGGAAAGGATCTCCTCTGTGGGCTCCAAAAACAGGTACGCCAGCTGGGTGGGAAAGAAAAATCCCGACGCCGTAAAGATCAAGCCCGCAGCCAGGGCCACCCGGATCCCCAGGCCCAGTCCCTGACGGACCCGGTCTCTCTTTCCGGCTCCGTAGTTGGCCGAAAGAAGGGGCTGCACCGCCTGGGCCATGCCGTTGGAGATGGAGGTCACCACCAGGGCCGTGTTGCTGATGATCCCATAGACCACCACGCCCAGGTCGCCCACATAGGCTAAAAGCTGGCGGTTGAACAGGAACGTTACAAAGCCGTTGGAAACCTCCAGGATAAAGCTTGCCAGTCCGTTCCCAAGGATCTCCAGCACCTTTTTAAGGCTCACATTCCAGAGGGGCTTTAAATGGTTCTCCTTTGAAAAGAAATGGCTGCTTAAGATCAGAACGGTCAGGGTCGTGCCCGTTGCCGTGGCCAGCATGGCTCCGCCCATGCCCCATTTCATGATGAAAATAAATACGTAATCCAGGATCACGTTGGTGACGCCGCCGCTGATGACTCCGGCCATGGCCAACTTCGGCGCTCCGTCATTTCTTACGAAAGCCTGTAAAAACGACGACATGACGCACATGGGCGACGCGGTCACCAGTACCCGCCCGTAGGCCACAGCGTGCTCCCTCATGGCCGGGGTAACCCCAAGAAGCCGTAAAAGCGGGTCAAAAAACACATTGCAGAGGGTCAGGGTCAGGACCGCAAACACCAGGGCCATCAGGAGGCCGGTGGTAAAATACCCCCGGGCCTCCCGCTCATTTCCCTTTCCTCTGGAAAAGCCGAACAGGACGCTGCCGCCGATGCCGCACATCATGCCAAAGCCGAAAAAGGTGCTGTAAAGGGGCAGCAGAATGTTAAGGGCCGCAATTCCCACAGAACCGATGCCGCGGCCGATCATCATGGTATCCGCCAGGATATAGATGGACGTTACCAGGGTAGCGCTGACCGACGGCACAAGATAGCTTAGGAATACACTGCGGACCGGATCTTCAAGTAAACGGTTCTGTTTCATAATCTCCTCATGCCATATTAAAATTTGTATCCTTATAGCCGGCAATGGTATCCGCCATCTCCCGGCTGTATTCTTTTGCAAAGTCCTCTAAGACTGCGTCGCTGGCCTTTACGCCTTCGTCCCCGAAGATCCCTTCGGAAACCTCTCTCAGGGACCAGAAGGTATGGGCGCAGTGGTACTCGAAGGATCTTACTCCGGGCATATATTTTTCGATCTTCATTTCCGGAGTGAGCCCGGCGTTCCGGACGATCTGGACGCAGTGGTCGTGGGTGTGGAGGGTCTGGGGCACCTCATACCGGATGTCCGGATTAAAGCCCCGGGAAATGGACGCGTCCAGGACACTGCAATAGGCTTTTCCCGCCTCACCGGCTCCCATTTTCTGGAACTGGGCAAACCACGGACATGAATAAATATTCATGATATAATCGGGATCATAGCCGCCGATCTCCACCCGGTTTGCGGCTCCCATGGCCTTGATCTCCTCTGTATTGACCCACTCGCCGTACCGGCAGTAGTTCTCATAGGTCAGGGGCTTTCCGTCCCGGATGGCTCTCTGGGCCATGCGGCGGCCCCTCTGGCTTCCATAATACTGGATCCCATGGATAAAGGCCTCCCGTCCCCGGTCCCCGAACTGCTCCGTAAGACGGATATAGTACCTGGCCGCCAGAAACGCGTGTGTCATCTCATTAAATCCCATAAAAACTCCCCTTTCTGAACCTTTGTCTACGGTTCCCCTAAAATATCGGAAAGCTCTGCAAACTGGGAAAGCGTCAGCGCCTCGCCCCGGACCGATGCCGGAAGGCCCATGCGCGCAATGGCCGCAGCCACCTTTTCCTTGGAAAACGGCAGCTCCGGAGCATTATTTAATCCGTTCTGCAAAGTCTTTCTCCTCTGGTTAAAGGACGCCCGGATCAGCTTAAACATCAGCTTCTCATCCCGGACCGTCACCGGCGGATCCGTATGCCTTGTGAGCCGTATCACCGCAGAGCCCACATTGGGCCTGGGAATAAAGCAGTTGGGCGGCACGTTGGCCACGATCTCCGGCTTTGCATAATACTGGACCGCCAGAGACAGGGCCCCGTAATCCTTGGAGCCAGGCCCCTCCTTCATCCGGTCGGCCACCTCCTTCTGGACCATGACCGTAATGTTATCAATGGGCACGCCGCTTTCAAACAGCCCCATGATGATGGGCGTAGTAATATAGTACGGAAGATTCGCCACCACCTTAATGGGACGGCCGCCGTTATACCGGTCCGCCAGCTCCCGGATATCCACCTTTAAAATATCCTCGTTGATGATGGTCACGTTGTCCCAGGCCGCCAGGGTCTCCCCCAGGATGGGGATCAGGTTCCGGTCGATCTCCACGGCCACCACCTGCCTGGCATTTTCTGCCAGGTACTGGGTCATGGTGCCGATGCCGGGGCCGATCTCCAGCACACAGTCGTCCTTTGTGACTCCGGCGGCGTTTATGATCTTTTCCAGCACATGGGTATCGATCAGAAAGTTCTGTCCAAATTTTTTCTGGAACATAAATTCATACTTCTGTATGATCTCAATGGTGTTCTTGGGATTTCCCAGATATTCTTTCATATACGATTCTCACTTTTCTTAAAGCCTGTAAAGCCGTCTGGCATTCTCTGCAGTGACGCGGATCACTTCGTCCCTCTCCATGCCCTTAAGCTCTGCCAGGGCCTCTGCCACGTAGGAAAGATACAGAGAGGAATTTCTCTTTCCCCGGTAGGGCACAGGCGTCAGATAGGGGCAGTCCGTCTCCAGGACCAGCCGGTCCATGGGTGCATACTCTGCCACTTCCTTCAGCTTTTTGGCGTTCTTAAAGGTCAGGACGCCGCCGATCCCTAAGAAATATCCCATGTCCAGATATTCCCGGGCCTGGTCCACACCGTAGGAAAAGCAGTGGATCACGCCGCCGGTGGTCCCTTTGTGCTCCGCTTTTATAATGTCCATGGTGTCCTTTGCCGCGTCCCGGCTGTGGATCACCACAGGAAGCCCCGTGTCCTTTGCGATGGAGAGCTGGCGGACAAACCATTTTTTCTGGATCTCCCGGTCCGGCTCGTCCCAGTAATAATCCAGGCCGATCTCTCCGATGGCCACGATCTTTTCCGATCCGGAGGCCTTCCGGAGCCAGTCCATGTCCTCCTCGGTCAGATCCTTTGTTTCATTGGGATGGATCCCCAGAGCCCCGTAAAAAAAGGGATATTTTTCCGCCATGGCCAGGGTGGTCCGGCAGGACTCCATACTGGCGCCGATGTTGCAGACGTTCCCGATCCCGTTCTCTCTAAGGCTCCCGATCAGGCTCTCCCTGTCCTCGTCAAACGCCTCATCGTCGTAATGGGCATGGGTATCAAAAATGTATTCCATAGATCAGCACTCCTATGAAGTAAATGATGAGCAGATGGGCCGGGTAAAACACATAAGGCAGATATCCCAGCCGCCTTCCTCTGGCTCCATTGTAACGGCTGATGAAGAAAAATGCAATGCATCCGAAGCCGCCCCAGACGATTCCCTCCAGAAGGATCAGCACCGCTCCTCCCGCCAGGCTCTGGGCCTGGAAATTTCCATTATAAAAATACAGGATCAGGATAAAAAGCACGCCCAAGGGGCCGTAGTCGGAATTTAAAAGCCCGGCCGCCGCCATGGAAGCAGCTGCTGTAAGGATAATGGCCGCCGTTTTAAGCCACACAGCCCCCGCCCGGCCTCCAAAGGCCCCTTCCTCCGGTTCCCAGGTCTGGACGGCCCGGATTCCCTTTAAGGCCAGAAGGCTGACAGAAAGAGTTACCAGCGTATTCTGCACCGGATACATCGGCCTTCCGCTGCATATAAGGTTAAATGGGATCTCTGAAACCAGAGCCAGAAGGACCATGCGCTTCATATACTTTCCCCAGTTTCCTGTGTGGAAAAAGCCCTGGACCAGAAAAAAACCATAAAGAGGAAAAGCCACCCGCCCCGCAAGGCGCATGGCTGTTCCCAGTATATACCAGGCCATAGGGAGGTCCGTGCCGCCGCGTTCCATCAGATGGAACGCCAGATGGTCCAGGACCATGGTCCCCATGGCGATCCGCTTAAGGTCGGATGCAGAATACGTCCTCTGCCATCCTAGCATACTTCGGAGCCAGGTTTGATATCCTTTTCCGGAGTCATAAGAGCCAGATTTCCCTCATCGTCCTCAGCGCACAGGATCATGCCCTCAGAAAGCATTCCCGCCAGCTTTGCCGGCTTTAAGTTGGTAACCACCATGACCTTTTTCCCCACCATCTGGTCCGGCTTGTACCAGGCCTTGATGCCGCTGATGATCTGTCTTGTCTCAGAACCGATCTTCACCTGGGAGCAGAGCAGCTTCTTGGACTTGGGCACTTCCTCGCATTTTACGATCTGGCCGATCTGGAACTGGAGCTTTGCAAAGTCATCGTAGGTGATCTCCGGCTTTTTCTCCACATCCACAACGCTTTCCTCCTGGGCGTTCTCTTCTTCTCCGGCGGGCTTGGCTTCTTCTGCCTTCATGGCTTCCACCTTCTCCAGGACCTCCTTCACGTCCATACGGGCGAACAGAATCTCCGGCTTCTCCGTTACCTTATTTCCATTGGGATACAGTCCGAACTGGTCCATGGCCTCCAGAGTCCTCTTTTCTGTATTGAGCTGGGCCAGGATCTTTTCAGACGTCTCCGGCATAAAGGAGGACAGGAGAGACGCGCCGATGGTGATGGCCTCGGTCAGGTTGTAAAGCACCGTAGCCAGACGGTCCTTCTTCTCCTCATCCTTTGCCAGAGTCCACGGAGTGGTCTCGTCGATGTATTTATTGCTGCGGCGGAAGATATTGAAGATCTCTGTGATGGCGTCGGCCACGCGCAGCTTCTCCATCTTCTCGTCTGCCTTCTTCACAGCCTCTAAAACAGCGGCCTTTAAGTCATCATCCACGTCCTCGCAGACGTTTTTGTTCTCCACAACGCCGCCGAAATATTTATTGGTCATGGAAACGGTACGGTTCACCAGGTTGCCCAGGATATTGGCCAGATCGGAGTTCATCCGCTCCACCATTAATTCCCAGGAGATCACGCCGTCATTCTCAAAGGGCATCTCATGGAGTACAAAGTAACGGACTGCGTCCACGCCGAAGAAGTCCACCAGCGTATCGGCGTACAGCACGTTTCCTTTGGACTTGCTCATCTTTCCGTCGCCCTGGAGGAGCCACGGATGGCCGAATACCTGCTTGGGAAGGGGCAGATCCAGGGCCATTAAGAAGATGGGCCAGTAAATGGTATGGAACCGGATGATATCCTTACCGATCAGATGGAGATCTGCCGGCCAGAACTTATTGAATTTTTCATCATGGTTCCCATCGCAGTCATAGCCGATCCCTGTGATATAGTTGGTCAGGGCGTCCAGCCATACATAGGTCACATGCTTCGGATCGAAATCCACCGGGATCCCCCACTTAAAGGAGGTCCTGGATACGCAGAGATCCTGTAAGCCCGGCAGCAGGAAGTTGTTCATCATCTCATTTTTTCTGGATACCGGCTGGATAAATTCCGGATGGCTGTTGATATGGTCGATGAGCTTCTGGGCATATTTGCTCATACGGAAGAAGTAAGCCTCCTCCTTTGCGGGCTGTACCGGGCGGCCGCAGTCGGGGCACTTTCCGTCTACCACCTGGGACGGGGTCCAGAAGGACTCGCAGGGCGTACAGTAAAGGCCCTCATAATGGCCCTTATAGATATCGCCTTTTTCGTAGAGCTTCTTAAAGATCTTCTGTACCTGCTTTTCATGGTACTCGTCGGTGGTACGGATGAATTTATCATAAGAGGTGTTCATCAGATCCCAGATATTTTTGATCTCTCCCGCCACATTGTCCACAAACTCCTTGGGCGTCACGCCGGCGTCCTGGGCCTTTAACTCGATCTTCTGGCCGTGCTCGTCGGTTCCGGTCTGGAAATATACGTCATAGCCCTGCTCTCTTTTGTACCGCGCAATGGCGTCTGCCAGCACGATCTCATACGTATTTCCGATATGCGGTTTTCCGGATGTGTAGGCAATGGCCGTGGAAATATAGTACGGCTTCTTACAATTCTTGCACATAAAAAATCCTCCTTTAAGACAAAAAAAGACCCGTCTTCTCTTAAAGACGAGTTCTCCCTCGTGTTACCACTTTAATTCAGAGATCCCTCACAGGATCCCCCTCACCGGCTGCCATAAACAGCCTGACGCGCTAACGGGCGCTTCCGTCGCGGCCTCAACTCTCTGCCCTTTTACCGGCAGCTCCTTCAGCCGCGCAGCTCCGGGACCATCTTCTGCAAAAGCTCCGCTCCCCGCTCGCACCATCCGGGGTCTCTGAAAGCTTCCCTTTTTGCATACTCTTCCCTTCACAGCCTTTTCCCTATTATATTCCTAGTCTATCCTGTTCCAACGGTTTTGTCAAGACTGGGAAAACGCCTGCAGGCAAAAGCAGCGGGCATCTGCGAATACTTTGAAAAAAGAACCAGCGCATACCCCTTCTGTTCCCATCATATATTGGCGGTATACAGCCGGTCTCCGGGCGTTCTTCCCGGCTCTGTCCCGGCTTTTCAAGGAGGTATCGTCATGCGGCCTGAACATGGCTTTTCCCGAAAAAATCCGTACATACTTCTATGGGGGCTCCTGGCCCTGTCCCTGCTTCTCACCTCCTGCGGCCGTCAGAGGATCCGGCAGCCCGGAGAAAGCGGCGCGGCCTTTGAAAACAGCACCGCTCCTGGAAACGGCGCGGCTTCGGAGTCCGGCGGGGCTCCCGGGTGTCCGTCCCAGGAGGACATAGCCGCTGCCCAGGCTGCCTTCGACGCCTTCTGCACCCAGGTCTTCCAGGAGGAGATGGCCCAGGCCGGTACCCTGGACCTCCACTATACGCTGCTGCGGCCCGAAGCCTTCGGGATCTCTCCCGGAGAACCGAGGCTGGGTACCTGCACTTTGGAGGACATGATCCAGTCCGGGGCGGCGGTCCAGGAGCTGGCAGACCGGCTGGCAGCCTTCGACCGCTCCCTGCTCACCGAAGACCAGGCCCTGGTGTACGACGCCCTTTCCGAGACCCTCCAGGCCTCCCTCATGGGCCGGGGACTGGAGCTTTATGAGCAGCCCCTGGCTCCCACCATCGGTGTCCAGGCCCAGCTTCCCATTCTCCTGGCAGAATATTCCTTCCACTCCTTGAAGGACGTGGAGGACTACCTGTCCCTTCTGTCCCAGACCGATGCTTATTACGCCCAGATCCTGGAATTTGAAAACCAGAAGGCCGATGCGGGCCTGGGTCCCTCGGATGCCACCATCGACCGGATCCTGGAATCCTGTGAGAGCTACCGGATCGATCCGGACCAGAACTTTCTCACTGAAACCTTTGCCGCCAGGCTGGCGGCCCTGGAACAAGAGGTCCCTCTGACCCCAGAGCAGAAGGCGGACCTCCACTCCCGCCATCTGTCCGCCATACAAGGACATTTCATCCCGGCCTACGAGTCCATGATCCAGGGCATGACCGCTCTTAAAGGGCGCGGGATCAACGACGGCGGCCTGGCCGGAGCCAGGGACGGGAAGCAGTATTATGAATACCTGGTAAAAACCGGGCCCGGACTCTCCTATACGGTCCCGGAGCTTAAGGAGGCCTTAAAGGCCAGGATCCAAAAGGACTACGAGGCCCTGGGCCGGATCCTCCGGGAGACTCCCGCTGCCGGTCTGGAAAACGCCTCCTTTTCCCTGACCGATCCCCAGGCCATCCTTCTGGACCTCCAGGAGCAGATGAAGGGGCTTTTCCCGGAGCTTTCCCAGTGCGGCTATGAGGTCCGCCAGGTGCCCTCCTGTCTGGAGGGTTCCTTAAGCCCCGCCTTTTATCTGACGGCTCCTGTGGACGACAGGGACCAGAACGTCATCTACATCAACGGCGGCTCCACCGACAGCCGGAAGGACCTCTATACCACCCTGGCCCACGAGGGCTTTCCCGGCCATCTCTACCAGACCGTATACAGCCGGACCCACGCGAAAACGCCGCTGTCCGCTCTTTTAAGCTGCTCCGGAGCCAACGAGGGCTGGGCCACCTATGTGGAAAATATCGCCTGTACCTTTGACAACGGCCTTTCCAGGGCCGCCGGAAAGTACCGGGCCCATATGCGCTCCCTGTCCCTCTGCGTCCATGGCCTGCTGGATATTGGGATCAATTATGACGGCTGGGACGAGGCCAGAGCCGGGGAATTCATCCGCTCCTGCTTCCAGGCCGACGACCAGACGGTCCGGGAGCTGTGGCAGGTGATGATCGATAACCCAGCCAATTATCTGGAGTACTGCGGAGGATATATTGAATACATGGACATGAGAGAGCAGGCGGAGGCCGCCCTGGGAAGCCGTTTTTCTCCCCTGGACTTCCATAAGCTCCTCCTGGATCTGGGGCCTGTGCCCTTTTCTGTGATCCGCCCCCGGTTTACGGCCTGGCTGGAGGAACAGGTCTGACAGGCTGCGGGCCTGTCAGAATTATATTTACTGTCTATACTTTATATAGTATAATATTTACAGACACTAATTTATAATTTCTGTTCAAGGAGGTGTTTTATGGGCAGATCCATTCTTTTTCTGATTTTACTTTTTGTTTTCCCTCTTTCTGCCTGCTCCCATAAATCGTCCGCTCCGGTTTCTGCCGATACGATGCCGGACATGGAGGAGCTCCTGGCCTATTCCCAATCCCACTCCCAGGAAGAGTATGAGAAAAAATTAAAGGAGATCCAGGCAGTCATCGACAATACCTCTTACGAGGAGCTCTGCCAGATCCTTACCGATTCCCTGGCTTCCTGGGCGGATACACAGACCGATTATGAGATCACCGATACCTCCATAGAATTTTCCGAGGATCCTCTGCTGATGGATGAGCAGAGGAAGGAAAAGCTGTATAACAACTGGACCGTATCTGTAAATATCCAGCTGGCCGGAGATGAGAAGTCCAAATATGATGTTCCCGATGCAGCCGCCATCTACCGCCAGGCGGCAGATGCGCTGCGGAGCACTCCCTACGGGGCCTATAAGCTCCATACCTTAAAGATAACCGCCAGCAGCGACCCGGACCGGATCCTGACCTCGGAGCAGGAAGGCCGCTTCTTCCTTACAGACTCTGCCTTTTCCCTTCCCCAGGAGCCGGAAGAGCTGGCGATCCAGAAAACGGTCCTGGAACAGGTGGAGGAGTTCAACCAGGAGTACTTTTCCGATGAGCGCTACCGCGGACAGAATGTGACCTTAAAGCGGTTCGGATCCCCCAGGGATTCTTCTGTTCTTTACCTGGAGTTTCCCATCTACGCTCCGCCCTTTGACCAGGACATGGCTGCCTTTGCCGACAGCCTGGAAGCCCACGGCCAGGAATTTTTCCATGTAATTACGGAAAATAATGAAAATCTGGAATATTTAAAAAAATGTGGGATAACCTCTGTGACTGTCCGTTTTGTCACCTCCTGGGACAACCGCCTAGAAGGCCCCGAGCGGTACCGGGAATTTTCCTGGGAGCTTTAAACCGCGGATCATTTTTTCATTTTCTGATTTCTTATACCGCAATTCTGCGCTATAATGGAAGAAGCGAAAATGTACGGGCGAAGCCCGCAGACCTGTCAGTTTCCATGTAAAGGAGAAATGAATATGAATGAAGTAATGAACGCCATCCTGACCCGGAGAAGCATCCGGAAGTTCACCGCAGACCCCATTCCCGCCGAAGTCCTGGAGGACCTTGTGAAGGCTGCCCTCCATGCTCCCAGCGGCATGGGAAAACAGACCTGGCAGTTTACCGTGGTCACAAACCATGAGATCATCCATCGTCTCTGCGGCCTCATCGGGACTGAACTGGGCCGGGAAGGCTACGACATGTACGGCCCTGCCGCTGTGATCATCCCCTCCAATGAAAAGGAAAGCCCCTGGGGGAAGGAGGACAACGCCTGCGCCATGGAAAATATCTTCCTGGCGGCCCGCTCTTACGGCGTCGGCTCCGTATGGATCAACCAGATGCAGAACATCCACGACCGTCCGGCAGTCCGCGCCCTGTTAAACGAGATCGGCGTTCCCGCAGACCATGTGATCTACGGCGTGGCCGCCCTGGGCTATGCGGATCCCTCCGTACCGGTGGAGCCCAAGGAGCGCACCGGAAAAGTCGTATATGTAAAATAGCGCGTAAAACCCCGCCGGGAAACGCTGTAAATACCCCCAGCCCAGAGGAGTTTCTTGAAATCAGTACCATGGTCCCCTGCGGCTCACGCCTGGCCCTTAGCATTATGAAGCTGGGTAAGCCGTAATTGCATACGGTTCCGGCCCATTTCCAAAGCCGCCAGATAATTTTTTCATTTTCCGATTTCTTATGGCGCAATTCTGCGCTATAATAGAAGAAGCGAAAATGCATGGGAACTGACCGCGGTCCTGTCAGTTTCCATGCAGCCTAGAAAGGAGAAAATCTTATGGAACGAGCAAAGCAGTTAATGGAAATGGTCGCAAAGTATGAATCCCTGATCTACGATACCGCCGACTATATCTGGAAGAACCCGGAGACCGGATACCGGGAGTGGAAGACCTCCGCATATATGGAGGAGCATTTCGAGGCCCTGGGCTACACCCTCACCAAAGCCGGAAACATCCCCGGCTTCTACGCCGATCTGGACACCGGAAGACCCGGACCGAAGATCGCCATCTTAGGAGAGCTGGATTCCCTGATCGTTGGAAATCACCCGGACGCGGATCCCGAGACTCACGCGGTCCATGCCTGCGGCCATAACGCCCAGTGTGCCATCCTTCTGGGAGTTGCCGCTGCCATGAAGGAGCCGGGCGCGCTGGATGGTCTCTGCGGCTCCATCCGTTTCATGGCTGTACCGGCCGAGGAGCTGATCGAGCTGGGCTTCCGGGAGGAATTACGGAAGCAGGGCGTGATCCGGTATTTCGGCGGAAAGGTGGAATTTATTTCCAGAGGCTACTTTGACGGCGTTGACATGGCCATGATGATTCATTCCGGAAAGCTTCCCGAGGGAAAGACCCTGTCCGTCAGCCAGGGCTGCAACGGCTGTATCACCAAGAATATCACCTTCAAGGGCGTGGCCTCCCATGCCGGCGGTTCTCCGGAAGCCGGAAAGAATGCGCTCTATGCGGCCACCTGCGGACTGAATGCCGTCAACGCCATCCGCGAGACCTTCGTGGACAGCGAGCACATCCGCTTCCATCCCATCATCACCGAGGGCGGAGCAGCCGTCAACGCCATCCCGGAGACAGCCAAGGTGGAATCCTATGTACGCGGCGCTTCCTTTGACAGCATCCGTGATTATAATAAAAAGGTAAACCTGGCTCTGGCCGGAGCGGCCGCCTCTCTGGGCTGCAATGTGGAGCTGGACGACCATCCGGGCTACTTCCCCTTAAATAACGACGCCAACATGACGGAGATCCTGACAGAGGCTATGGAAGCGGTGACCGGGCCCGGTACTGTGACCCGCGGCTCCTGGGGGACCGGCTGCACCGATATGGGCGATGTTTCCGCCATCATGCCGGCTATCCATCCCCATGCCAGCGGCTCCATCGGCACCGGACACGGCAAGGACTACTATGTGGCTGACAAGAAAGCCGGCTGCCTGTATCCGGCCCAGTGCCTGACCGTAGCTGCCTCCATGTTCCTGGAAAACGACGCCGCCAGGGCAAAGAAGGTCCTCGCCGAGGCGAAGCCTTACTTTAAGTCCAAAGATGAGTATCTGGCTGCCATTGACAATCTGACCATGGATAAAGACGCTGTCATCTACAACGAGGACGGCACCGTTACCCTGGATTTCTGTCAGAGATAACGCCGAAAAGCCAATCCATTCAAGCAGGGGGCAGGTGCAGCCCATATGAGCTGCATCCGCCCCCTGTTCTTTTCCCTTCCGGTATCTTCAGACAGATACCGCCTGTCTTTATATAAACAGATATTGGAACAGATTAAAGCTATAACCCACAAAAATGATCCCCACGGTACAGACCGCCGCAAATGTTCCCAGGAGCCGCGGCTTCACCGCCTTTCCCAGCATGACCATAGACGGAAAGCTCAAGGTTGTGACCGCCATCATGAAGCTTAAGATGGTCCCCAGCTGGGCGCCCTTGGCCAAAAGCGCCTCTGCCACCGGGATGGTCCCGAAAATATCCGCGTACATGGGAACGCCCACCAGTACGGCCAGGACTACGCCAAAGGGATTTCCGCTTCCCAGGGCAGTCTCGATCCATGCCTCGGGGATCCAGTTGTGGATCACGGCTCCGATCCCCACGCCTGCAAGGATATACGGGAATACCTTTCTGAAGGTGGATTCCACCTGGTCCCTGGCATAGACCAGCCGGTCCCGGACCGTAAGCGCCGGGCCTTCAAGGTCCACCCGGCCCGCCATCCGGATAAATTCCTCCACCTGCGTCTCCATGTGCAGCTTTTCGATCAGCGTTCCCCCAAGGACCGCCTCAAAAAGTCCCAGAAGAACGTATACGGCCGCGATCTTCACACCGAAAATACTCGTCAGGAGCACCAGGCTCCCCAGATCCACCATGGGGGAGGAGATCAGAAAGGAAAAGGTCACGCCCAGAGGAAGGCCTGCCCCCGTAAATCCCATGAACAGGGGGATGGAGGAGCAGGAGCAGAACGGGGTCACCGTTCCCAGAAGGGCCGCCGCGATCCTGGCCCCCAGCCCATGGAACCGCCCCAGGATCCTTTTGCTGCGCTCCGGCGGAAAATAGCTCTGGATATAAGAGATCACAAAGATCAGCGTACATAATAAAATCGTGATCTTAATGATATCATAGATAAAAAAATGTACGCTGCCGCCAAGTCTGGAGGAAATATCGGCTCCCATGGCCGTAAGGCCCGCTCCTACCGCGTCCTTCAGCCATTTCATGCCGAGGATCTGGTCCTGGATCAGACTCCACAGCCCCTTTCCTGCCCCCATCATTTCTTCAGCAGACGGACGATCTCCGATGTCTTCGCCGTCCGTCCCGCGATCACCAGCTTACCGTCGATCATCAGCGACGGTGCCGCCATGACGCCCAGCTTCACGATCTCCATCAGGTCTCCGACCTTTTCCACCACTGCATCGCTGCCGGTCTCCTTTACGGCCTCCATCACATTTTCATACAGCTTATCGCAGTTTTCACATCCCATACCGATCACCTTTATGACCATGTTATCCTCCTTTAATTCTTAAGCTTCATCTCGCTGCCCACATGCTCCTCCCAGGCGGAGAAGATCTTTTTTATGACCATGGGGCCGATCTTTGAAATAAACACCAACTGGGACCGTTCAAAGGCCCCGCACTCCTTATAGTCGATCAGGGAGCCTACCACGTCCACCTGGGTCCAGCCCGTTTCTTTAAGATCACAGAAGCCCTTGATCCGGTGTACATCCGGAGCCACCGCCGCTAAAAATTTGTGGAGCTTTTCTTTTTCCACCTGGCCCTCGTATTCCATGAACAGGGACTTGGGCTTTGTTTCCACTGAGTTGGTGGTCTCCTCGCTTTCGGCCCACTGGAAGATCCTCAGATCCTTCTGTAAAAAGGAATGATCCATTTCCCCATTGACACTTTCAAGAATCTCACACACCGGGTTGATCTCCCGGATCTTTTCTGCCACCTGCTCTGCCTGGACCGTATCCGCCAGATCTGTTTTTGTAATGACCGCCAGGTTGCAGTGCTTCAGCTGACGGAAGGCTGTCTCCTCATCCTTGACCTGCTCCAGGAAGTTCACCGCGTCCACAAAGCAGATCACGCCCTTAAAGTCGTATTCCTTTTCCGAAGCGATCCGCGCCGCATCCAGGATCTCCTGGACATTGGAGGGATCTCCCCAGCCGGAGCTTTCCACAAAAAGATAGTCAAAATCCTGCTGGGCCATTTCCGCCAGGGCCTTGACAAAATTTAGCTTCTGGCAGGTGCAGAAAATAGAGCCCCGGTTGATCTCCACCATCTGGATATCGTCATTCCGCAGGATCGTTCCATCGATCCCCAGCTTCCCGAATTCGTTCTGGATGACCCCGATCCGGCTGCCCTTCAGTCTCTCCAGAAGCTTTAATAACGCCGTGGTCTTTCCAGAGCCCAGAAAGCCGGTCAGAACGTACAGATTTGTATTCACAGTTTCCATTTTTTCCATGTCCTCCTTTTTTCTCTCTTCCTTCCCGCAGCCGCAGACCCTTGTCCCCGCCTCCGGGATCATCAGCCCCTCCGCCGCCCGGCAGATCTCTCCCACTCTGGTCTTATTCAGGGAATAATGGGTCCATTTTCCCTCCCGCCGCGGGATCACAAGCCCCGCGTCGGTCAAAAGCTTCATATCGTGGGACAGAGTCGGCTGCGTAATATGAAATTCCTCCAGGATCTTACAGGCGCAGAGCTCGCCTCCTGCCAGCATGTGGACGATCTTCAGCCGCTTGGGATCCGAAAGAGCCTTAAACAGCCTGGCATATTCTGTATAGTCCAAATTTACATATCCCCTTTTACATATAGATTTTTTTCTATGTTTGCATTATAAGTCTCATATAGAATTTTGTCAATACGTTTTTCCAAAAGGGCCGCCAATGAAAAATGGCGTAAAAAGACATCTGTCTCCTTCACATTTCGTTATGTACTATGATATACTGGCTTAGAGGTGAGGCTCTTGAAAGAAAAGCAGTTCAGCACTGGAGAAGCTGCCAAAATCTCCGGGCTTACGATCCGCACATTACAGCATTACGATAATATAGGAGTTCTTCCTGCGTCTGGGCGGACGGAGGGGGGACGAAGATATTATACCGAAGATGATATCATAAAACTTGAGCATATCGTCTTTTATCGTGGACTGGGCTTTTCCTTAGAACAGATCAAGGAAAAAATTCCAGCTATAACGGCAGAAAAGAAAGCAATGGAGTTATTATCTTCACAGAAGATCCTGTTATACAATCAGATCGATTCCATACAAAATAGCATTGCGGCCATCGAAGCAAGCCAGGAGATCATTGAAGCCGGTAAAACACCGCCATGGGCATTACTCGCTGCCTTTATGCAGTCTTTAGAAAAAATAGATATTTCTATGTGGGCGGATTATGAATTTTCAGATGCTCAGATGGAGGTTTTTTCCGAACATTTTCATTCCTTTGAAGATGTCATTGAATTTTATAATACGTGGAAACGCTTATCCATCAAAGCAGCTGCGTTCTATGAAGCAGGGATCGATCCCAAAGAGCCGATCGCACAGAGATTGGCAATGGAATGGGATACGATGATAAAAAAAGCGACTGGCGGAAGTGCGGAACATGAGCAGGCGTTCCTTGCAGTAGATGATCATCGTATGACATGGAATCCGGCTGAAAAAGAGCTGATCGAAAAGGCAGAACCATTTTTAGAGGAAGCCATACACTTCTATCATCACAATAAGTAAACTCAGATCCAATGCTTCCGAGGCAGAAATGCCTCGGATATTTTTTTCAAAAAGGTATTGCTAATTACGTAACGTCATGTAATAGAATACAACTTGAAGGTTGGTGATAAAATGAAAAATATAATTGAAATAAAAGATCTGTCAAAATGCTATGGCGATCTTGCAGCCGTAAACCACATCAGTTTTCAAGTGAAGAAAGGCGAACTATTTGCATTTCTCGGAACCAATGGTGCAGGGAAATCCACAACGATCCATATGATCTGCTCCCTTCTCACAAAAACCTCCGGAAAAATTATTGTAGATGGGTTCGATATGGATCATGAACCTGAAAAAATAAGGAACTGCCTGGGAATTGTTTTCCAAAATAATGTATTAGACGATGTACTGACCGTGAAAGAAAATCTGATGATACGGGCACAGCTGCGCGGACTGCACAGCAAAGAATTAAAGATCCGTATGGAGGCATTCAGGCAGGCATTCCGTCTGTCTGATATTTGGAACCGCCCATTTGGAAAGCTTTCCGGCGGCCAGAAACGAAAATGTGAAATTGTACAGGCGGTTTTGCATAAGCCGAAAATTCTGATATTGGATGAACCAACAACCGGGCTTGATCCGCAGACCAGAGCCTCCATCTGGAAGCTGATCCGGGATATGCAGGAAGAATATGGGATGACCGTTTTCCTTACGACACATTACATGGAAGAAGCGGCCGGTGCCGACCATGTTGTGATCCTCAAAAAGGGCAGCATACAAGCAGAAGGGACACCCGATGCTCTGAAAAGACGGTACGGAAAAGACGCTCTCAAGCTATGGTTTGACAATCCTGAGGATAGCGCAGAAACACTTAGGGCAATGGGATATGCCCCAAAACTGAAAACAGACCATCTTCTGATATCTGTTGACAATAGCCAGGAGGCTTTGAACATTTTAGCGGGTATCAGAGATCTTAAGGATTTTGAACTGATAAAAGGAACGATGGATGACGTCTTTTTAGCAGCAACGCAAATGGAGGCAGAAAAATGCGGGAAATAGGAATTATGACAAGAAGAATTATAAAGCTTTATCTTAGAAACCCATTGTCCATTCTATTCTCATTTGTATACATGCTGATGTTTCTTGTTCTGATCCATCTGTTTTTAGGCGACTATCTGGCGCAGGGAATGGCAGAGGTATATGCAGAAGTCGCAGGTATGAATTTTTCAAGCATGCGTTGGCTGGTGGACTCAACTGCCATGGCAGGTGTTTTAATGATCAACTGTATCCTGATTCCATTAAATGTGCTCACGATCCTGGTGGAGGACAGTAGCACAAATAAACTGGACAGCTTTCTTGCCAGTTCCATATCCCGCAGCAGACTGGCTGCCGGATATTGGCTTGCACCGTTCCTTGTTGGCGCTGTATTGAACATCCTCTGCCTGTTTATTTCGGAGGGTTTTATTGTGATGAACGGCGGTAAGCGGCTATGTCCACAAGCGGGCATTCAAATGATCGGCTTGATCCTGGTCAATACCTTTTCCACCACAAGCATTTTGTCTATGACAGCCCTCTTGATCCAAAAGGCACAGATCTACAGTACCTTTACAGGAATCATGTCCGCATTCGTTGGATTTATAACCGGCGCATTTTTACCCATCGGAATGCTCCCTGCGGATATTCAAAAGCTGTTTGCGTTTTTTCCGGCCCATCATGGCGCCACTATGATGCGGGAAATTATGACAAAGGAGGCGCTTTCAGCAACCTTTGGGAGTGTTGCAGATCAGACCATAAAAGGACGCCTGATGACAGCGCAGGAAATAAAACAGACCTATGCGGCCGAAAATGGCATCATCTATATATTTGAGAATACCAGATTCACTTTTCCTGTGATGCTTACCATCGTTATTGGCGCAGGAATGGTATTTTTCCTTATCAGCTGCATGTTCATGATGAAATACCGAAAAAAATAAGTTACAATGGAAACATCTGAATCATTGATGTAATAGAACAGGATAGGATGGGAAGTATAAAATGAAGGTAATGAATGCCAAAGAAATCGGCGGAGATCCGATCAGAAATGAAATAAGCAGTATATTTGTGGATGGTTTTTACAAATGGATCAAATTCTTTTCCAAAGATAAGGAGGTTTTAAAAAAAGCATTTGCCCATATGTTCAATCCTGATGCATTTTATGTTGCGATCCTTGATGACCAGGTGGCGGGATTTGCCTCCATCTATAATGACCAGATCAAAAATATTTCGCTGGACAGAAAGCAGCTTCAGAAGCATCTTGGATTCTTTATGGGGCTTGCTGCTTATAAGATATTAAAAAAGGAATTTGAAGATAAACAGTATCCTTTTGAAATGACACCTCAGATGCAGGCGATCGAATTTGTCGCTTCAAATGCACAATACAGAAGAAAGGGCGTTGCATCAGAGATCATAAAACACATAATAAAAGAAGACCATCACACCGTTTTTGTCCTGGAGGTTGCTGATACAAATACCAGTGCTGTTTCTTTATATAAAAAAATAGGGTTTAAAGAATTTATGAAGGTAAAGATGAAAAATAGCAAACAAAGCGGCGTTGACCATTTGATCTATATGGCATATCAAAAGAAAGCCTCTACGAATCCTAATGGGATGATCGCTCCCTAAAGCAAGGGGACGCTGCAAAAAGGGACGTTTTTCCTTATCCGCTGTCCACATTTATGGAACACCAGCCTTCCGCGGCCGGTGTTCCTGTTATAATACGATCAGCCTTCCCTTACTTTCTTATGCCGGGAGGGCCGGACTGGGGACGGCCAACGGTCTTTCCCTGCCGGGTCCCGGACCTCTGTCTCCCAGCACCCCTTCCGGCTTTGGCCCCAGGCTTCTGTTTCCCGGTAAGCTCTCCCAGACCGCTCCCGGTCCTGTTCCTTCCAGGGATCCTCCCGGGACCTCCCCCGGTCTGCCGTTTTCCGGCGTCCTTTCCCAGACCGGCCCCATCCTTCTGCCTTCCGGAACTATTTCCTGCTTCCGGCGCAGCCTTCCCCTTCCCGGATCCGCGCTTTTCAGCCGTCTTCTTCACACTGTATCCAAAGGTTCCCAGGCATTCCCCCAGGCCGTAATACCGCCCGTGGGAGTAGGCCATGGGCCTGGCCGCTGACAGGTGGAAGGTGTCCTTTTCATCCATATAGGCTTCGTCCACATCCACCGCCACCACCTGGGCCAGAAACATATGATGGCTTCCCAGCTCATCCACCCGCACCACCCGGCACTCCAGGTTCACCGGACATTCCCGGATCAGCGGCACTGACACCTCGCTGGCTTTTTCCTTCGTGAGCCCCATATCTGCCCATTTATCCGTATCCCGGCCCGACCGGACGCCGCAGTAGTCCGTAGCCCGGGCCAGCTCCTCTGTGGTCAGGTTTACCACAAACTCCCCGGTCTCCCGGATCATATGGTAGGAATACCGCTCCGGCCGGATGCTGATGGTCAGCATCGGCGGATTGGTGCACACCGTTCCCGCCCAGGCCACGGTGATGATATTGGCGTTTCCCTCTTTATCGGCCACAGAGACCATGACCGCGGGAACGGGGTACAGCATGTTCCCCGGCTTAAACTGTCTTTTTCCCATAAAATTCCTCCAGCTCCCGCCGCTTACTGCTGCAGCGCCATCATGATCTGGGGGGCCAGCTGCTTCTTTCTGGAAACCACGCCCGGAAGGCTGACGATGCCGTCCATCTCTTCCATCTCCTCGTCTCCGGAGCCATCCTCATCTGCCATATGGAAGGCTGTGGAAACAAGCTGCTCGGCTCCCTGGCCCACGCAGATCAGGTCCGTGGACTCTGTCAAGATGTTTGTCAGCATGAAGAACATCATATCCGCGTCATGCTGCTCTCTGGCCTTCTCCGTATAAGCCAGCATCCGGGGCTTCAGATTCTCCAGCTCCTCTGAATCCAGAGAGGTGATCTGGCCGATCCCGAACACAGAATTTCCCACCGTGAACCGCTTGAAGTCCTGATAGAAAATGTCCTCGTCCGATTTCCCCTTCAGATTGCTGCCAGCTGCAAACATCTTTTTTGCATACTCCTCGGCATGGATCCCCGCGATCTCTGCCAGAGCCAGGGCCGCCTCCTTATCCACCGCCGTACAGGTGGGGGAACGGAACAGCAGCGTGTCTGAAATAATGGCGCTGCATAAAAGTCCCGCTGTGGTCTTATCGATCTTCACGTTATTTTCCTGGTACATCTGGTAAATGATGGTAGCCGTACAGCCCAGAGGCTGGTTTCTGAAAAATACCGGAGACATGGTCTGCACCGTTCCAAGACGGTGATGGTCGATGATCTCCCGGATATCCGCCGTCTCGATACCCTCGACGGCCTGGGTCCGCTCGTTGTGATCCACCAGGATGATATGTTTTCCCTTAGCTCCCAACAGGTTCCGGCGGGAGATCATGCCCAGATATTTTCCATCGGAATCCAGGATCGGGAAATCACGGTGACGCTTGTTGGCCATGATGTCCCGGATATCGTCAATGGGGTCCTCATCGGAGAAGCCGATGATATTTTCCATGGTCATAAAATAGCTGATGGGCATGGACTGGTTGATCAGTCTTGCGGTGGTATATGTATCATAGGGCGTGGTGATCACCGTGCAGCCCCGTTCCTGGGCCAGCTTCCGGATGGTCAGGGAAACCCCCGCGCCCTCGCAGACAATGATGCAGCCCGCCTCCATCTCAATGGCGCAGAGCTGGGATTCGTACCGGTTTCCCAGGATCACCAGGTCATGCTTTTCAATATAATTCTCCATCAGATCCGGATTTGCGGCGGCGATCAGGACCTTTCCCTTATCAAAATATGCCTCCGCGTCTCCCACCACAATGCTGCCCTCCAGGGTATCCAGGATGTTGGAATACTTGGTATTGGCCTTGGAAATGATACTGCTGTCATACAGGTTCATATAGGATTTGGTAATATCTCCGATGGTGATGACCCCCTCTAAAACGCCCTCCTCTGTGACACAGGGGATCGTCACCACATTGTTTTCCTGCATGAGGCTCCATGCGGTCTTTAGGGAAATGCCCCGGTCCACGCCTTTGGTCTTGCGGATCTCAATATCCTTTACCTGGGTCTTCACGCTTTCCACCAGACGGGGCGCTTCCACCTGGAAAAAATCCAGTACAAACTGCGTCTCCGGATTCACATTTCCAGCGCGGCACGGTTCATATTCCTTTCCCGTCAGCGTCCGCTTCAAGGCGGCATAGCAGATGGCAGAGCAGATGGAATCCGTATCCGGGTTCCGGTGTCCAATGACCAGCGTCTTCTGCTTTTCTGTATTTATCATAAATGGTCTTCGTCCTTTCCGATGATTTCATGGTCACATTCCAGTTCTTTCTTAAGTATAGCACACAGGGTAAAAACCGTACACCCGGGAATTTGTACAAAAAGCAAAGCAAAACGGGGGCATAATCAGACATGCCCCCGGATATTTATCTGGTTTTTTGAACCGTTACTTTTTCACGATCTGTACCCGGAAATCACCGGTTCCATCGTAGTAATAATCTCCCACGACCTTTAAGCGGTAACCCGCCGGAACCGTCGTCATCTCTGTACAGTTGATGGTGCCCTTGCCGTCCACAAGGCCTTCGGCCCAAATCTGTCCGGGCGCCCATACCGTATTGTCTTCCTTACAGTAGTATACCACATTGACCCAGCCGCCGGTCTTGGTGTCGTCCTTTACGATACGGACACGCAGCTCGCTGCCGCCGTCGTAATAGTAATCGCCAACGACCTTCAGGTGATAGCCCTTGGGTACTGTGGTCATTTCACTGGAGTTTACATTTCCTTTTCCATTCACAAGGCCCTTGGCCCAGATCTCTCCGGGGGCCCACACGGTGTTGTCCTCCTCACAGTAATATACCACGTTGACTCTTCCGCCCTGGGTCTTCTCCTTAATGACCTCCACCCGGAGCTCATCGCCGCCGTTATAGTAGTAATCGCCCACGACCCTCAGCTTATAGCCCTCGGGCACTGTGGTCATTTCACTGGAGTTCACATTTCCTTTTCCGTTCACAAGACCCTTGGCCCAGATCTCTCCGGGAGCCCACACGGTATTGTCTTCCTCGCAGAAATATACTACATTGACCCAGCCGCCTTTTTTCTCCTGGTCATTGTTGTTTCCGTTTCCATTGTTGTTTCCATTGTGGTGGCCGTTCCCGTTGTGATGGCCGTTGTGGTGGCCGTTGTCCGGCCAGCGGTCGTCATCATCATCGTCCCAGTCGTCATCATCCCAACGGTCATCGTCATCCCAGCGGTCGTCGTCATCCCAACGGTCATCATCGTCATCGTCGTCATCATCCCAGCGGTCTTCCCACTTGTCTTCCCATTTATCTTCCCACTTATCGTCCCAGTCTCTGGCCAGGGCCTCAATGCTCGTCAGATGGGTACCTGCGATCATAAAAGCTGCTGCGAATAATAATCCCTTTACATTTCTCTTTCTCATATGATGTCCTCCTTTTATCTGATTTCACGATTTTTTTCTTCTTTATATCTGGATTATAGTATAAAATTTCCATGATTTCAACAGATTGGAAAAGACGTAAGAAAGCGTATGAAAAATGTAAAAATGTAATAAAAAAGTAATATTCGTAACATTCTTTCTATGCATTTTTCCCAGCAGCACCCCGTGAACAAAACTTACAAAAGCCGCTTACAATAGTTTCATAATCTATTTACAATTTATTCATATTTTGTTCACATATATTTTTTATACTAATTGCATAGAAAAAATTTATTTCTCATCGCCAATATGACAAATTGCACATAGATTTTTCATAATTGCCCCGGCTGTCGCAGCCGGGGTCTCCTCATTTTATCCCAATACCAGCTTCGCAGCCCCATAGATCCCCGCATCGTTTCCCAGTGTAGCCAGGAGAACCTTTGCCTTCTTTGTGGCCATAGGCGATAACTGGTCGTGGTATCTCTGGATCTTTTCGGTCAGAAAGGTCCCGGCCCTGGAAACGCCGCCTCCGATCAGGTAGGCCTCCGGATCCACCACCATGGTGATCCCGGCCATGGCCCAGCCCAGATACCGGCAGGAGGTCTCCACTGACTCCAGGGCCAGAAGATCCCCGGCCCTGGCTGCGTCCAGCACGCTCTTAGCCGACAGATTTTTCACTTCCCGCAGGGAGGATGGCCGTGCCAGATCTGCCTCCAGGAGTTTCCTGGCCAGACGGGCGATTCCCGTGGCCGAAGCTGCCTGCTCCAGACATCCGTATCCGCCGCAGTTGCACTGCTCTGTCTCTCCTTCGATCACATGGATATGGCCGATCTCGCCGCCGACGCCCTGCATACCGGACCAGATCTTTTCATTGAGGATAATACCGCCGCCGACGCCCGTTCCCAGGGTGATCATGACCATATTTTTATAGCCGCGGCCGCCTCCCTGCCACAGCTCACCCAGGGCAGCCACATTGGCATCATTGGCGCTCTTTACCGGCATCCCGTCCAGAAGGCCGCTTAAGATCTTCTGGGGGTTCATGGCCTTCCAGCCCAGGTTCACGCAGAATTCCACGTGGCCGTCCTCCAGGACCGGTCCCGGAAGTCCCATGCCGGCTCCTTCAAAATCTGCCGTCGAAAGTCCCCTTTCCGCTGCCTTTTTCTTTATGGCCGCCGCAATATCCTCCAGGATATGCGCCCCTCCGTTTTCCTTTCTCGTGGGGATCTCCCACTTCTCCAGGAGCGTTCCGTCCTGCTCAAACATACCGAGCTTTACGGTCGTGCCTCCAATATCGATTCCAATGCATTTCCGGCTCATGACTGATCCTCCCTTTCTCCCGGCCGCCCGTATTCCTTCCGTCCGCTCCTGCGGCCTTTTTCCATCGTTTTTTTGCTGTTCTTCCCCCAAAAAGATTCCGGGACCGGATTTCCACGCCATCCGGCCCCGGTCCCATACTCTGTATTACAGCGCCTTTACAGTATTGACCACGTTCTCTACCGTAAAGCCAAATTTTTCAAACAGCTTTGCTGCCGGAGCGCTGGCTCCGAAGCTCTTCATGCACACATATGCGCCGTCCAGGCCCACATATTTTCCCCATCCGAAATCGGAAAGCGCTTCGATGGCGACTCTCTTTCTTACGGCCTTGGGAAGGACGGCTTCCCTGTACTCTGCGCTCTGCTCCTCGAAAAGCTCCATACACGGCATGGAAACCACGCGTACCTTCGTTCCTTCTGCCTCCAGCTCTGCCTTGGCCTTCACTGCCAGCTCCACCTCGGAGCCGCTGGCAATGAGGATCACCTCCGGCGTACCCTCGCAGTCGTCGATCACATAGCCGCCCTTTAAGGCCTCCCTGCTGCTGCCTGTGATGGGGGCCAGGTTCTGTCTTGTGAGCACCAGGGCTGTGGGCGTCTTCTCAGAGGATGCGGCGGTCAGCCATGCGGCAGATGTCTCCGTTGCATCGCAGGGGCGGAATACCCGCAGGTTGGGCATGGCCCGCAGCATGGCCAGCTGCTCGATGGGCTCATGGGTCGGTCCGTCCTCGCCGACGCCGATGCTGTCATGGGTCAGTACAAAGGTCAGCGGAACGCCCATAAGAGCGGAAAGTCTCGCCATGGGCTTCACATAGTCACTGAATACAAAGAACGTGGCGACATACGCCCGTAAACCGCCGTGAAGCATGATACCGTTTCCGATAGCGGCCATGGCCAGCTCTCTCACGCCAAAATGGATGTTTCTTCCCGCCGGGTTTTCTGCGGAGAAATCGCCCTCGCCCTTCATCTCCGTTTTATTGGAGGGGCCCAGGTCTGCGGATCCGCCGATCATGCCCGGGATCTCATCCTTCAGAAGATTGATCATTTTTCCGGATAAGGATCTGGTGGCCTCCGGCTTTTCCTGCTCCAGCCATAATTTTTCATTGTTCATAAGAGAATCCGCATCCACTCCGCTGTGGTACTTCTCCCAGAGCGCTTCCATCTCCGGATATTCCTGGCAGTAGGCTGCAAACATCACGTTCCAGGCTGCCTCTGTCTCTGCTTTTTCCTCTGCCAGCTTTGCAAAGTGGGCATATACCTCGTCCGGTACGAAGAACGGCTCCTCATAGGGCCAGCCCAGGGTCTCTCGCATGGCCTTTACATTGTCCACGCCCAGAGGCTCGCCGTGGGCGCTGGCCTTGCCCTGCTTGGCCGGACAGCCGTAACCGATCTCTGTTTTAATGGTGATGAAGGACGGACGTTCCGTATCTGCCTTTGCCGCCTCGATGGCCAGACCGATGGCGTCTAAGTTGGTGCCGTCCTCTACGGTGATGGTCTGGAAGCCGAAGGCCTTCATGCGCTCCTCCACGTTCTCCCTGAAGGCCAGGTCTGTGCTTCCCTCAATGGAGATCCGGTTGGAGTCATAAAGAACGATGAGCTTGGAAAGGCCCATGGTCCCGGCCAGAGAGAACGCCTCGGAGGAGATCCCCTCCATCATGCAGCCGTCGCCTCCCAGCACATAGGTGTAGTGATCCACCACCGGATAATTTTCCTTATTGAATACGGCAGCCAGATGCTTTTCAGCCAGGGCCATACCCACTGCCATGCCCATTCCCGCGCCCAGAGGGCCTGTGGTCGCTTCCACGCCGACGGTGTGGCCATACTCGGGATGTCCCGGCGTCAGAGAGCCCAGCTGACGGAAATTCATGATATCCTCCTTGGTAAGCCCGTATCCGAACAGGTGTAAAAGGGAATACAGAAGCATGGAGCCATGGCCGCCGGAAAGGATGAAGCGGTCCCGGTTCTCCCATTTGGGGTTGGCCGGATTGTGATTCATGTGATTGGCCCAGAGCTCATATGCCATGGGAGCGCTTCCCAGGGGCAGGCCCGGATGTCCGGAATTGGCCTTCTGGATCGCATCAGCGGCTAAAACTCTGATAGAATTGACGGACAGTGCATCGATTGCTTTCATGTCTCTTCCTCCTAAGAACTGTGCTTGTTTTTACATTTGTTTTATTTATTTTAATTTTATCTCTTTCATTACCTCGCTCCCGGCCACGATCAGGGAATTTCCATGGTTTTTCCCCGAGCGCACACAGGAAACGGAAAAATCGAACTGGCCCTGGAATTTCAGATGGCCGTCCAGGCTGTATACCCTGCACGATTCCTCATTATACAGGATAACCCGGTCGCCGTCAATTTCAACTCCGGCATAATCGTAGTCAAAGTCCACGGTCCCGGCCAGCTTTCCATCAGTCGTATACACATCCAGGCGGCTGGGGTTGCCGGACCCGTTCTCCACCACGACTCCGGCGTACTTGTCCGAGTAAAAGATGCTTTTGATCTCCTCCTCCACCGGGACCGTCACCACCGTGCTGTCCGGGATCACGTTTTTCACTGAAATAAAGGTCAGCCCCTTGTCCGAAAACGCACAGACCGTTTCCTGGTTCAGGTAAACGACCCGTGCCGCCATTTTATCATCAAATTCCTCTTCAAAGCCTCCGATAAAACGATTATTCACGTTTTTTCCGATTTCTGAGAAATCATAAAAAACGACTTTATTTTTTAAAGTCCCGTTTTTCATGTACATGACCGACATGACGATCTGCTTTCCATCCGGCGACAGGGCGATATCCACTGGATAGCCGTCTCCCGACAAAAGCATTTTGATATTGATGCCCAGCTCTTCCCCATCCTTTTTAAAATAGAAGATGTAGCACGCCGAGCTGTCCTCCACCACAGCCGCCGTGATCCCCCGGGAGGACACAGCCGCCTTTGTAATGGGAAGCTGGGTCTTGGCAACGCCGGTACAGCCGGCCGTGCTGCATATATAGAGCTGGTTTCCCTGCTGATCTGCGATCACCGCATAGTCTCCGTTGACGTTGATGACCGGAGTCTTCATCTCAAAGCTCTGGGTCCAGACGGTCTTTCCCGCTCCGTCAATATAAGAAGCTCCGTCCTTGGTATAGCGGATCATATTCTCGCCAAAATACGCATATTTCACAAATCCGCTTTCGCTGACGCTCTTACTGGGTGTGATCTGGGGCGGCTGGCCATCATCCTCCCCAGCCCCTTCCGGGGCGTTAGCCGCCTCCGGATCCCCATTTTCCGGTGTTCCGTTTTCTCCGGCCTCCGGGGCGTTTTCTGCACTGTTTTCAGCGCCCGTATAGCGCATCGGTCTCTCCCAGGCCACATCGTAGCCGGTATACTCATACTCGCTCTGATATTTATAGAAACAAAAACCGGTCACTGCAAGAAACAGGACTGTCATGACCGTCGTCAGGATCCGCTTTTTCCGCCTTTCCCGATGGACCTGGCGGATCACCTCTTCGCTGTCCTCCTCTTCATACCGGGACGGGCGTTCCTCCTGCGGCGGCTGGACAATGTTTCTGCGGAGCTGCCGTTTTTTTGATTCTCTGTCCATAAAACCCATATCATTCATATATTAAATCTCCCGGAAATGCCCATATATTTTTAGTATACACCATTTCGGGGAGATTCGCATTAAATTCTTTCTTAAATTATTCCTTCTCTAGTCACTCCTTTGACGGCAGGATCAGCTTCTGCCCCGCCAGGATCCGGTTCTCATCCTCCAGGCCGTTGAGGCGGCAGAGCTCCGAAAGACGGCTCAGGGTGCCATATTCTTTGAAGCAGATCCCATAAAGCGTCTCTCCCTCCCCCACCTGGTAGATCTCATATCCGTTGGCCCTGGCAGCTTCAAAGTCGATGGCAGGACAGTCCCCAGAGGAAGCGTCTCCCTGGCCGGACTCTGTGGGGGCTTCTGCGGACGGAGCTGTCTCTGAAGCCGGGGCTGTCTCCGGACTGCCGGACGGATGTGCCTCCTTGTCCATTCCAGTCAGCCTCTGGGGCGCTTCCGGAGAAGACGGAGCCGATTCCGGGGCAGAGGAGTCCGAAGAAGCCGTTTCCTGCACAGCCTCTTCAACAAGATCGGAATCTGCCAGAGCCCCGCTCTCCTCTACGGAGGAGCCTTCTTTGGCAGGAGGCGTTTCTGCCATGGTCTCGCCCTCATAGGTTTCCCCGGTCTCTCCCGGCAAACCCTCTGTGGGATACACGCTCCCAGTCATTTCCTCGATCACAAAATCCGGCTCCTTGGCCTTTTCCTTCCGGTACTCGTCCCAGTCCGTGATACCGGCGGGAAGCACCGAGGTAAGGACGCTTTCCATCTCCCGCATTTTTGAATAATTATTGACCATGACCACGCCTCCGGCCAGGACAGCCACTGAAAGGGCTCCGCACAGCATTCCCAGGGCGCTGGTCTTATGGCTCTCTATATCTGCCTGTTCCTTTTTTACCACCATCCGCTGGCGGAAATCCCGGATCACCTTCTCATGGGAGCCTGTCTCTACCCGGCGGACGTCCTTTCTGGTGATCATGTAGTCCTGCATCATCTGGTTCCGTTCATAATATACACAGTGGCCCTTCAGACGGTAAAATCCGTCCTCCGAGGTCACATAGATGACCTCCTCGCCCTCCAGGCCATGGTTCAGATACATGAGCTGGTTCTTTCCTGCAAAATACTGGCAGTGCTGCTTCCAGTAATTCAGCGGGCTTAACTGGCTTCCGGGCCCTCCGCAGAGAAACCACCCCTGGATCGTGCGCTTGGGAAATGCCTCCTCCATGGCCTGGTACGCCTTTTTCCATCCGCTTTCTGTAAAGACGATCTTTTCCCCGTCGGTCTCCACATCCTCCATCTCCATGGCCCCGTCCACAAACACATACGGAGTCCCGTCGTACTGTTCCACGCTTCCCAGCAAAAGTCCCACCCGCAGCGTCTGGCTCCCAGACGGGTACAGGCGTTTTAAGTATGTATTGACATAATCCTCCATATAAAAACGGATCACCTGGTCCGGATCTCCGATCTGGCGGATGTTTTTCGGCAGTTTTGGAAACGGATTGTATAAGTCTCCCATGGTCTCACCTCGCTATATTCTTCCACGGGAAGGCCGGGCCTGTCCTCCGGTCTTCCCCTTATGACTCAGGTGGAAGTATACCATGGGCCTTTTGCAAAACCTGTCAAAACGGGGCCGGCTGTCCGAAAAAGTTTTCGACACGTTTTCCCAGAAGATTCATGCCCAGGCAGATGCTGCGGCTGATGCAGTCTGCCAGACGCATGACCACAGACAGCCGGACGCTCTGGAGCATCAGCGGGTCCCCGTTCCTCACAGGGCCTACGATACCGGTGATGAAAAGATCCCCTACCGCATCCAGGTCCTTACTGACGCCCAGCCCGGGCTTTAGGGGCCCCCGTCCCAGGGTCACATAGCCCACATGATCCGCGCTGCCCACCGACGCGTCCACAGCCACCACCAGGGCATCGGGACATTTTTTACGCAGCTGCTCCATACACGGCTCCAGGTTCATGGCATGGACCGGCTCCTCCAGTGTTCCCAGGACTCTGGCGTTTCTCATGCCCTTTTCCTTCAATTTATATCCAATCAGAGGTCCCAGGCTGTCTCCGGTGGACCGGTCCGTCCCGATGCACAGAAACAGGATCTCTGTTTTCCTTTTTTCCTGCATTCCCTCCAGGATCATCATCAGAAGACGGCCCGCAAACTTTTCCGTCTCAAACCCGGCCTTTGTATTATAGTAATAAATCTCATGCCTGCGAAATCTCATGCTCTTCTTCCTTTTCCTTCCTGGTCTTATACGCTATTATAGGCGGACATGGGGAGGAATATACAATCGAGTAGGAGGGAAAATTAAATAAATTTTCCCGACCTCTCACACCACCGTAC
>OLRX01000066.1_pt1 | contig 90713 bp, 95 predicted proteins | sample 1672991 | NCBI WGS metagenome assembly OLRX01 (sample SAMEA3136744, study PRJEB25190) | human gut metagenome | biome: human gut; feature: human-associated habitat; material: faeces | place: Austria | collected 2013
ATGCAACTATCAGATTATTTACCCATTTGCTTAGCAACTTCTTCTGCAAAGTTCTATAAAATAATGGCTTCAGAAGCGGCTTCTCTTTTGCACTACACAACTACAGGTCGTGTAAGTTTACAATAATTTTCCTTGGATATATAAGCTATACTAATATATAATATATCTTTATAGACTACTCAAAATCCGAGTTAAAATTACTGGGCAACGCTCTTATTTTCATTAATCCATTTCTGAACTACATCAATATTGATTTGCACTATCTGCGCAATCTTATTAATAGGAAATTCTGACTGAGCAAGAGAAAGCGCAATTTCCTTTGCCTTCTTCAATTCACCTTTTTCAATACCAAGTTTTTCGCCAACTTCAAAGCCTTCGTTATAAATCTGTTCCATTTCACGGCACATGAATTCCATCTTTTCTATGGCTCCTACAATCACTCGGTGTCTGCGCTTTAAACATTGATTCTTTTTATGATTTGCCTATACATTCTCATCAATCCATTTCTGAACCATTTGAACACTTACATTAAGATAGTGGGCGATTTTACTAACTTGCATTCCGTCCGCAGCCATAGACAGTGCTGATGTTTTCGCTTTCTTCAGTTCGCCTTTTTCAATACCAAGCTTTTCGCCCTTCGCAATACCAAGCTTTTCACCATTTTCAATTCCTTCACTATAAATCTGTTCCATCTCACGGCACATGAATTCCACCCCTTTCTGTGTTTCTTTTAATTCGTATACTCGGTCAGCTAAAATCTTACTATGCATATCTCCCGCATTCTTACAATGCAGATCATGCATCAGACGTCCTAATTCGGTGTCATCCTGTTTCTTTGAATTTACATAGATAATATGGGCTTCATCTTTAAAATTCTCACTGACCTCTTCAATTGTTCTATGTATATGATAAATTGGAAGTCCATACCCCAGTGCGTCATCTCTGGTAATAAAAATAACATAACTTTCCGGGAGTTCATCAAAATCCTGACCTGGATTTAATGTATTCATATCCATTAAGCCGCTATGATATCTTGCCCGTTTCGGGGATGCTCCCTCATTGTCCTGTTGAATTTCTACATCCATCTGTTTTCCATCAGAATCTCTGACAACACAATCCAATATGGCTGAACGTCCCTGTAAGTTTTTATAATCTTTCTGCAAAACCTGGTCAATGATCCGCAGATTCTTTTTTCCCATGATCACCTGCAAAACATATTCTGTACATTCCCTCTTTTTAAATACATTCCGCATAAACACATCGCTCATGATGGTAAGGTCTTTTAAGATACTCTTATATCTTTTATAGCGAGCTTCCAACGCTTCTGTTTTCACAATTTCTTCTTTCGTCACTGTAACCTCCATTCTTCGTCGATGCCAGGATGGATTTAAAATGCATCCTATCCCAATTTCATCTTATCATCAAAATCCATTTTTCTCAAGGAAAGATTTCTGAATTTTCTATGAGTTTCTTTCTTTTATATAACATTTGATTTTTGGTAATTCTTACCTTTTCCTTTAACTGGTTCTGCCTTAATGAGCTGGTCTACTTTCTGGGTTTCAGTACGAATCCTTTTACCACTTAAATGAGTGTAGATATTCATTGTAGTGGAAATGTTAGCATGCCCCATTAAAGTCTGACAAGCCTTTGCATCTACTCCCGATTCATAGCATAGACTACAAAATGTGTGGCGCAATGCATGAGGATGAAGTTTTACAAAAGGCACAAACTCTTTTCCAGCTTTTGCTGCATTATAGGCTCTATTTATATCTATCGCTTTTGTAATGTCTGTAAGAGCATGCTCTGCTGGATAGCGTGTTACAGGGCTTGCTTTCTGTGTTAAAAATACCAGGTCCTGCATATCATCCGGTAAATCTATCGGTCCTTTATAACGCTTTTTATATGCTTCCAGTTTTTCCTTCTGTCTTCTAAACATCGTCTCTACGTTCCCAATAAAAGGGATTGTCCGATAACTGTTGGATGTTTTTGGCGGTCCAAGCTTTATCACTTTCTCACCTTTTTTATAATAGCAAAGCAGACCTCGATTAATATGAATGCATTTATTTTCATAATCAATATCTGACCATTTTAAGCCCCCAACCTCACCAATGCGCATCCCTGTATAGATCATAATATAAAAGCACTCATACCACCAACTGTCTACTATTTGATTTAAAAACTCGGCTATCTGCTCTTGATCTAAAAAGCGGATTTGCTCTGGTGGATCTTCAACAGTACTTTTAGATGTAGGAATGATCACATCTACAAAAGGATTTCTTTGTACAAGGCCATTATTAACAGCGCTGTCAAAACAAGCCTTCAAACGATTAGATGCTTCATTAATAGATTTGCGGGCATATTCCGTCTCGATCATGGTTGCATTTATAATCTGCTGAATATCAATTGAACTAATATCTGCAAGTTTCTTATCACCTATACGATCCAGGAACACCTTTACCTTACTGCGCATTGGGCCTACAGATTGTTCGCTTACAGTAGGTTCTTTGTATGTAGTAAACCATATTTCAAACCATTCTGATAAGGTATACTGTTCTGGAATTCTTCCATTATTCTCCCTGGCAAGTTTCTTTTTCTCTTCCAGTTCCTTTTTTAATTTTTGATAGTTTCGACCATAAATACAAATCGGCTTCCCACAACATTGAGCCCGGGCCATATATATCCCGTCCGGACGTTGTGATATGCCTGTCCCTAATTCTTTTCCGTTTAAATCTTTTCCCATAAATATCTAAGATCCTCTTTTCATTAATTTCGTGGGACAGCTGCTACTGCAACTATCCCACATCTTCCTAACGTTTTTTCTTTGCCTGTTCTCCGATCCACTTATCAAGCAGTATTTTACTGGAATACAATCTACATCCAATCCGTAAGCCAAAGTATTCTTTTCTCATAAGCTGCCTGGTCATAGTGTCGCCTAATCCTAAATACGCCCTGGTTTCATCCACATTTAATAAAGCTTTTTCTTCTATCATATAATCGTCTCCTTTTCTATACTCTAATTCTAATTGATATATTGAATTAATTGAATAAACTCCAAGTTGAATTGATGCTGCTGGTCCATCTCTGATAAAAGGTAATGTGAGCTGTTTTTTCATAGTGAATATCCCTTCTTCCTAATATAAATTCTTTTCTACTTATATTATGGAGAATGGAAAATTCATTAATTGTGTTTTTATAAGACAAATGAGATAATCCCCTCTGTAACGTAAAAGAAACAGACTACAGAACAAATATTCTGGTCTGTTTCTTCTATATTATAAGCGATTTGATAAAGTCTTTTTCTTATGCATTGCAAAACCATCTGCAATGTCCCCAGCGCTTCCCCTTCTCTCACTCCTCTGCGCAGCTCTTCTATCCTTTTCTGCTCACCTACAGTCCGGTCATAGCAATGATTTTCCAATGCAGCAGCTATCTTTTTCAAAGCATCTACATCATCTTTATAAATCTCAGAAGAACTCCCAAAGATCCGAATAGGTCTACCTGCGAAGTTGCTCAAATATTCATCCGTATTTTCATACCTCTCTTTTTCTAATTCTTCCGCAGCTGAGAGAAGGCAGATTTTTCCCATGACACACTCAGCCTCAGATTTGGTATAGTTTAAGCCGTTGCGCTCTGGGTATAATTCGGATCGATTGCCGATGATGATATATCGGTCTTGGTATGGATCTTTGATGACTTGAAGCATGGATGCCTCCTTTTATCTGGTGCGGGAATGTCTTTTTCGGCTTCTTTTTTGATTTCACTTTTTAAGTAATTGGTGATGTTTTGTACAGCTTTGTAATTTTGTGAAGCTGACCGAAGGTCAGGGCACTTTGCGGCACTTTCTTTTCGCTCTGTTCGTAAGGAGCCACGGCTGCCAGTGCAGCCTTTTCTGCTTTGCTGCACTGAGACATTATCTGATCCCAGGATTTTTCCAAAAGTCTTGTGATGGCTGGCGTAATCTCCACGCCGCTGCCAGTAAGACCAGAAAGGCCATTTTTTATGAATGCCTGTTTGTCCTGATATGGGAAGCTACAAGCAATCATGCTGGGAACCAAAGTCGGCGGCATGGCATGCAGGTTTTCAATTGGTTGACCGGTGATGCTGATTTCTGATGGCGCATGACCGTCTCCGTAATCTTCCTTTGCGCGAAAAGTTAGTCTTAAGTTTTTGTTCGGAGTGTATTCGACATTTACGCCAGTCTTTTTTACTGCTGAAACGATTTTTTCCATTATTTTTAGTTGATCTCTATCCATAATTTATACCTCCATATAAAGCAATCTGTTTAATGTTTACATATTTAATATGGAGGGTGAATTGGAAAATAAAATCAGATTTGAGGTTGTATGGAAAAGCCAGGAACTTTTTTAGTTCCTGGCTCTACTTTGCTTATCGTCCGCGGGACTTATGCTTATCTTGGGCACTCTGTTCGTTCTCTTTCTGGTTGAATACATACTCTTCCAGCGCATCTTTAAAATACGGTTCCACTTTTCCCTCTGACTTAAGCACGGAACAGCTTTCATCAGCATCGGTATATGGCAAAAAATCAGCAGATGATATACAACAATCGTCAGATCCGTAGATACCATACTCTTCAAGATCAAGTTCTTTGTTTGCAATGGCCTCATAAATAAGATCAGAACTCGAATACTGGTCACTTAGCATATCTTTTGAACAGTCGATGATACTGTCTTTATCCATAAGCCAAACCATCTTTCCGTCTACAGGAGGTTCAACGCCATTCGTATGGTTGATTTTCCTGTTATCCATCGCATTCCACCCATCGCCCATGATAACATCGTGGTATGGAGATGCTTCGCACCACTTTCCAAGGATCGGAGCAAACTGGTTGATCTGACGGTCGTCAGCAAACTCGATGTTATCGAATACCAGGATCTTATCATCGTTCTTCCGGCATTCGATTTTATATAATTCGCCGTCAGCCGTCAGTTCCATGCCATGTACCGCGTATTCGTTAAAACTTTTAATTAATCTGGATTCTCTTGTAATTTTTTCTATAATCAGTGATAAATTCAGAATTTCAACGGAATCGTTATGATCGACAATTGCAACAATATTTTCGTCATCCCCTTCGACCGGTCCGTATGCCTTTTTGTCATCGACAATTTCCCAGGATTCAAAGCCCAGTTCCTCAGTCAGGTAATCATCTGCATATTCACTGCTGCCCCATCTGTCAGTACAGTACCCTTCCTCAATATAATTCTCGACTCCCCTATAGAGCTGATTTGCGAGATTTATATCATCATTGAAAACCGTCTGTAAATTGATTTCCTCTGTTCTGACGCTTCTATATTCCGGAGCGCACTCCCAAGTTTCCGCCTGAGCCAGGATCTTCCCGGTTTCCTTATCCTCAATGACAAAGAAGCCGGCGTCAGGGTTTGCAAGTCCGTACATCATGGCTGTTTCCCCGGCGCCATTAAGATGCTGGCAGCAGTTCGTATCATATCCAAGCATGACCTGGCGCGGATCCTGGCCATCCATGATATAGGCCCGGTAGCGGCCAAGCTCAACCTCTGTTTTAGGCAGATTACATACGCAGTTCCAGAAGGAAAATCTGCCATTGTATTGGTCTTCAATTCTGTGAATTTCCAGTTCACCCTCACCGTATGATACCTGCGCACGGACCTGATTCACCGTCATATCCGGACGGATATCTATATAATCCTGACTATCATACAGCTTTTCTATCATTTCCCGGTTGCTGTCCGGATGATACGCGATCCACTTTGCCAGATTTAAGAACTTCTCATCGTCGGTCTTGTATCCTTTACAGAGAAGGACGGACGCATAGTCCTTATATGGATTTTCCAGGATAAACTGCTTCACCGTATTTACATCAAATGTCATCGCGAATAACGCTGCTTCTACGTCAAAGAAATGATTCCCTTCGTGGCAGGTGCGCATTGCAATGATGGCATCACGGAATTTTTTATTCTCAAAAGACTTTACCAAATCTTCCGGCTGGATATTGAGAGTAGTGGATGCAATGGTAAGGGCATCTATGATACGAGGCACTACGCCACGGCTGGCGGAGTTGTTTTTGAAAAGTTCAATGAGTTTTTCTTTCGCTTCTATGTCAACATCATCACTGATATTGTAAAATCCGATGGTCTGAAAGCTTTTCTTGATTTTCTCTGCCGTATCATCCAACTTTCCAGCGTGTTCTGCGTTGCAAAGTTTTTTTACCAGAATCGGTGAAAAAGTTTCATCTTGCAAGATATCATGTGCCTTCTGTAAAACTGTAAAATTTTTATCCAAAGTCAATCCGTCAGAAAGACTTCGTGCAAAAGCCAAATGTTTGTAAGGCATTGATATACCAGCATACTTAATCTGTAAATCCTCAGGGCAGCCTTCAAAAGCATTTCCTGCAATACTATAAACTTTTGATTTTTCTCCCAAATTAACCTCTTTTAAATTTGGACAATTAGAAAATGTGCGCTCTTCGATAACGTTAACTCCAGCCGATAAATCTACCTTTTCCAGGTTTCGGCAGTCGAAAAACATATGTCGTGCAACCCGGTTCATATACGGTAAACGCACTTCTTTTAAATTTTTGCAATGTGTGAAGGCACCATATATAAGAGATCTTTCACATTTATTGGATACACTGTCTGGAATATACAGTTTTTCCAGAGATTCGCAATGTCTAAAAGCACAATTTTCAATATTTTTCACAGTATCTGGAATAATAATTTCCCGGATTTTAGTCTGCCCTTCAAAAGCCCTTTCCGCAATTTTCTCGACACCTTCCGGGATTTCTACAACTTCCACGCCTTCCAAGCTACCCTCCACGGGGCGACCGTCTTTAAATTCTATCAATGCCATATATATTTCTCCTTTCCAACAAACAATGTTTACATACAAATCATGGGAAATAGGTTAAAAAATAAAATCAGAATCACAGAAAAATTCTGTTTTTATTCTTGAATTTATTTTTTCAGCCAGTATCCTCTCATAAAAACTTGTGGTTTCGCTAACATCTCGATACTTACTACTACCCTTTCCTGCTTTATATGTATATAACTGATAAACACTGTTACTTTGCGTCACATACTAAATATGGAAATTGAGACTTAAAATAAAAACTCTGGAACAAAAATACTTATACTTAAGCCTGATGAACACACAAAAAAAAGAACCCTTCCTGTCAATTTGGAAAGGTTCTAAAAAACTATTCTAAAAAACTATTATTTTGTTTAATCGTCAATCCGTTCAAAAACCATGGTAGCCTGAATCTTATCACCACCTAAAAAGCCTTTCGAGCCTGAAGAAGTGGTAGAAATTGTATGCAAGCGGTATCCTTTTGCTGCCTGCTTGTTGATTTCTGCCTGTAAATTCGTTAAGCTTGATGTTCCTGATCCTGTACCAAGTAGCTTTTCAGTAAGTACCACCTGCAAAACTACATACTTGTCACCGTGTCCACCTGCAGCTCTGCCTGCAACATCATCCCATGCCATATATTTTGTCCTCCCGTATAAATATTAAATATTTTCTTGATTATACCATATATATTTCGACTATAGTAGCTTTGATTATATATTTTCGCTTTATTTAATATATCATTTTGATTTAATGATTACTTTCTTACCTGAAAATGCGATTCCGAATTTCAAAATATCCTGAACCCCATCCTCTTTCATTTCAGCATCATATCTCATTTTATCAATCTGACCTAATGCTTCCGCTGCAAGTTTATCAAGTGCTTCTTCATCTAAAGCCTTCTTCCACTTAAGCTCCATGATAATCCCTGGGTATCCGTTTTCTCTCGGAATCAAGCTGATATCATACCTTCCATCGCCAGATTCTCTATTTGACTTAATTTTATACTGGTTATCCATCAATGCAATGAGGCCAAGAGTCAGTCCGTGATAAAATCCTTCTGCACCAGCATCATAGAAACTAATAGATCTATCCATATACTCTGCAATAGCTTTCTGCAGTTTCTTATAATCATTTACATACAGGCTTTCTGCAATTTTATTCGCTGTAGTTCTTGTAATAGCCCCAATCTGCAACAAATGAGATAAAATTTCTCCTTTATAGACTGCCGCAATTTCTCTATTGGGAATTGATACTTCGCATAGATAAGAACCATCTGCCTGTAGTTCTTTCTTTGTTGTTTTCAAATAACCTGCTACCAATAGCAGACTATAAATATTTGCTGGATCCTCAGATAATGACCTGTAAACAACATTCTGGTCTATTCTGGCAATCACACTCTCGCCTTGCAATAATGAATAAAGCTTTTGTGTTATATCATCCGTAGCAATTTTCAAAACATCCTCAAGAACTTCATTTTTTCCAGTATTGACCCAGTATGCCTGAGGAGTGCAGCCTTTTGCAATGTAGTTGATCACTGACCATGGATTATAAATTTCTTCATCACCAAATAAATAGCCGTCATACCAGCCTTTTAACTCTTCTTTTTTATTGGATACACCATAATAATCCAGCATTTTATCAACTTCATTTTCGGTAAATCCGAAATACTGATCGTAGTCTTCATCCATAACTGAATTAACGGTCAGATTATTTAAACCACTAAAAATACTTTCCTGTGCAATTCTAAGGATTCCTGTCAGAAAGCCATAGGAAAGATTTTTATTATCTTTAAATGCTCCGGAAAAGAAATTTCTCATAAATCTTATGATTTCATCATAAAAGTCTTTTGCGTAGCCTTCCTGGATAGGTGTATCATACTCATCAATAATAATTACGGGTGCCTTCCCATAATAGCGGGTCAGCATTCTTGACAGGTTTTCCATGGCTGAAGACAATTCAACTTCATTTGCTTTACCATTTAATATCCGATTAAAATAGTCCTTTTCATATTCTGCCAGCTTATCATCTGCAAGAATCTCCATATGTCTGCCAAATTCTATTTGAAGAAGGCTTCCAATCTTATCCAGTGTAGCGGCCCAAGAATCAAAGTTTACATCCTTAAACGTAAGAAAAATAACGGGATATTTCCCTTGATGGGAACGATATTTTTCGCCACAATTCCAGATTTTTTTATCTTTGAAATATTTAGACGTATCTACCATTGAAGTTTCAAAGAACACTCTAATCATATCCATATTCAAAGTTTTTCCAAATCTTCTTGGTCTTGTAAATAAGGACACTAATGGCTTCTGATCTAAGAAATCCTTTATAAGCAGAGTCTTATCCACGTAATAATACTCTGACTGGGCACGCACATAATCTGAAATACCGATTGGCAAAGCTTTTCTTTCAATCTGTATTGACTTTTTGATATATTTTCCAGAAGATATCCTACCATCTGTAGGTTTTGTTGCATCATCCGGAATTTGCCAAGAGCTGTTTACTTTAACTGCTCCAGGAATTTTTTTATTTTTACACATGTTGTTTACGGAACGGTAGGAAATCCCCCACTCAGCGGCTTTTTCTTTACAAGTTTTCATTTATTTCATCCCCAATCATTGCAATATATCTAATACCAATTATATGCTAACATTTGTAAATTATCAATATTAATTGACATATTGCAATCAAATATAAAATGAATTACAGTAAATAATCAATAAATTGCGTCTACTTCTTACCCGATAAAATCCGTTCATAACTCCTCACTGTCTCCGAGACACCTAAATGAATTCCTCGTTGAAAAGCATTTTCTACTCTTCGTTCAGCTTCAGCATATCCCATCTGATAAGACTGGCGAATCAGTATATCTTCCTCTTCATTTGCATTTGATTGCAAAGCCTTCTGAATTCGGTCTGAAAAATCTGTTTTCATGCAGATCACCGCCCTTTCTTTATTAACACTTCCCCTACCCAACCATCTAATCAATAAATTTGGCATCAGAAATAAAATCATCGAATTCTTTCCTTTTTACTTTCCTTCGATTACTTACTCTAAAGGAAAATGCACAATCCGGTTTGTCACAGAGCTTTTTAAGTCTGTCCTGTCCTATTCCAGAATATTCAGATGCCTCTGTAAATGACAATACTGCTTTTTCTGATATGGATATACTACCTTTCATAAAAAAATCCTCCTTACGATTTATCTAATCTAAATTTTGATTGGTGGCGTGTAGCGAAGTTTTCCAACTTCAACATATTTAATAAGTAACTGTAGCTTAGCCTGACCAAACATATCTAAAAAATCATATGTAACTTCATCAAAATCGCAGATATCCCCCAGTAAATCTATTTCATCTTTTCCTGGTACATAATATTTCTGTAACCCAATTACCGTATTTAGGGTCAATGTTGGAAAAAGCCAGTACATCACTCTGGATACCATACCTAATCCTATCTTTACTGCCTCATATTGTGCTTCTGGTATCAAGTCATATAAACTTTCTAAATCTACCATCTCAAAGCTTTTTGAGACAATAGAAAAAATCTTCTTTGCTACTGCTAATGGTGCATTATTTTCGATGCGTTTTCCCAACACATCTAAAGCTATCAGCATCAAGCCTTGAATTGTATCATGCATGTCTGCATCTGGAGCTAAGCACACTTTATCATCACCCATTATAAATGCAGCTTTCCCATCATCAGAAGCAATCCGAGTTTTCATGATCTGCAGCCTTGTACATTTGCTAAAAGAACTTAAAAAAGAGTCAAAAATACTTCCGTTACGTGTACTGATTACAAGGGAATCAAAATCTGGAAATATTTCATATCCCAGATTAGGTGGTATATCGTATAAGTAGATAGGTTTTTCTTCTTTAATCGGGATGATATAACGTTTGCAAACTTCTGGATCGATATCCATACTTTTTATACATTGTAAAGTGACTAAATGCCCCACTTCCTGTTGATCTTTAATCTGCATAAGAATAGCTGCAACCTGGTCAATGGATAACGTATAGTTAGAGGCTGCAACACGGAAAAGCAAATCCGGATCGGTATTTATATAAGAATGCACCGTAGAGATAACTGACATACTCTATGCCACCTCCTCCTGCTTATCTTTTATGTATGCCAGACATGCAGTTACAAGCTTTTTCTTTCCCTGGTAATCATCGATTCCATTTAAAATGATATCCAGTTGGCTGCTAAACTTTTTCATATCTTCTGGAGATAATCCAGCTATAGCCTTGCCCAAATACTTTGTCTTCTTTAAAGTTTGATTAAAGAATTTATCTGCTGCAGGAAGCGATTTATATGTTTCCAGGTTTTCTATTCTCAGCCCCGATTTAACAGGGTTCTGGACTTGATGTGCATAAAGGAGAATATCTGCTCTCTGCATATCATCAAAACTATACCGCATGATTGCATCATAAAAGATATAAGCAAGCTTCACCGCAATCTCTTCCATAGGGCTTTTCTCATTTTCAGACTTAAATAGCGTATCAATCGGATTACAAGATAAAGTACTATTAACCAGGCTCTTCAATTCATTTTCTCCTGTACATTCTGCATTTTCCCCGTCTAACGCTTTTTGCATTGATACTGTTTGGATCTGCTTATAATAAACCTTTCCATCATGAACTACTTTAAAGCGTTCATCTGGAATGCCAAAATCAGCGCATACACCCTTGCCAACTTCCCCACCTGTTCGATTGCAGATAAAATCGTTGATCTGGTGCCAACATTCCACTTTTAATATCTTTTCTAACACTTTGTCTTTCTTTTCAGCATTGCAACTATTTAGTCTTCTGAAAAATAGACTGCCGTCATAAATTCCTGTCATAACGCTCTGAAGTACATCTTCAAAAGAATCGCTCATAAGCGTAAATCGCCTTGATATCTTGCTGTACTGCTTCCAAACTAAGGATCTGAACGGAGTCTGCTGGATTTTATAACCGTCCTCAGACTTCATCACCGCGGCATACAACTCTGTAAAAAGCTGATCAAGTTTTTCCTTGTCTTTCTCAACATGTGCTAAACGGATCTCCTGTAACAGCATTTCATAATCCATTAACGTTTTAAGTTCTCTTTTTTCTTCATTTTCCTCATCAAATTTGTTTTCTGTCCTCATAAGTCATCTCTCCCTTGTTAAATGAAAAAATATTGATTGGTATCTATTCATAAAATGGAGAATGAAATAGAAAATAAAATCAAAATGAGGACTTTTAAAGGAAAAATAGCAAAAATAAATCCCACCAACCAAAGAAAATGGCTGGTGGGAAAAAATTGATATCGGCATTAAGAAATACTGTCTATGTAATCTTTTAAATCTTCTCGAATACTGTTATTTTCAATATCAGGAAGTATCACTTTTAGAAAATCAATATCTTCTTCTGATATATATCCGGCTTCAAGAATGTTTTCAATTCGATTTCTTGTCATCTGTGCATCTGCATCATAACTTGCAAAATTTCTATCTTGCGCATAATCCAAAAGATATTCATTATAGTACCGTTCCAATGCGTCCATATGTAAACCCTCCATAAAGTATATTTGATTACAGTATACTACGAATCTACCACTATTACATCAACAAACGAATCTACAACATTTCTGCATTAATTCTTTTGATGTTGCGGATTTTTTGATATTACGAATCATCTGGAAGTATTCCGGTAGACCTTCTGACGGTGGGACTTCTTCAGATACACTTATCCACTTAGCAAAAATTTCTTGCTCTGTATCAGAGGTATCAGCTTCACATAAAAACTTTAGAAGGTTTTGCAGCGAAATTTCTATGTCTGTTTCCATTATGAGCACCTCTTTCCTGGATTAATTAAATAAATTGTTGTTAAATCCATTTTTCTTATCCTTGCGAATCTTCATAATACTAACTACTGCTATGCCAACAACCGCTATTATTGTTATAGTTATGATTGCTATAAACGGAATAACTGATCTTGAGGTATCTTCTTTCGGTGACTCTGAGGTAGTATTTGAGGCCGTGGCAAGATCATCCGGTATTTCAACCTTAGGTTTAGAAGCTCCAAGCGTTAGTGTAATAGGCACAGAAGCATTTTCGCCTAAATCGAAAGTGGATGGCGTTGCTGTAAATTTGTAGCTACCATCAGCTGTCTCTGCTTTCGCTATGGTGTAGAGACCAACTGGCAATTCCTGTCTGCCGGACCAATCATTCTGTCTGTAAAGCCAGAACTCTTCTTTTCTGCTGCCGTCATATAAGATAATGCGGATATTGCTCTCGCTCCAATCTCTGGACGGAGTTTGAAGAGCTGCTGCGACATAGCCAGTTTCTGCGGGGGCTGTTGTTTCGTACTGTTGCATCTGTTCCAAAACTTTTACTTGTTCGGAAAAACTATACTCTGTACTCTCTTCAATTTCTGTCTCTTTTAAAATCTCTGATCCAGCTGCATCTTCATATCCATAATCTTCCTCCCAGTCAATTTTGTTACCAAAGGAATCTGTAGCGGCATAAGCCGGGAATGACACAGAACTGAGTATAACAGACATCAGCATCATGATAAATATAGACTTTTTCTTCATAATGATAATCTCCTTTCTTTAAAAAATTTGCTTCTAAAAAGTTTATGGAGAATACAAATCGAAATAAAATCAGAAGCGGATTTATACCATATTTTTGCGCACAAAAAAAGCACTGACTTAATTTCTGCCAGTGCTTAAAAATCATTATTTGAGTTATGATTATTTTCTAACTCACCTTAAAATTTAGTCCTTAAGTCTGTTCAACAACATTTGATAATGTCGTTGCCCTATATGTCTTCCTGCTCGTTGCAATCCATCTACACACTCTCGAACTTCATCAGCTGTAAGAACCTGTTCTTCATAAGCTACCATTAAAATTCCTATTGTACCCATGATTTTTAACCCCATCTGATTAGACACTGTTCTCCCTTTTGCTTCATCCATCAATAACAAATCAGCTTTTAACTCATCTGTTAACACGATAGCTTCACTTTCACCCTGATCAAGCCCAGTCGCTCTCTTTAAAATACTCACAGATGCTACATTACTGACCGGTTTTACAGATACAAATTTATTGCTCATAATCTGCTCTGCTTCCAGTTTAAAACGTTCATCCACGGTCAACTCATCAAATACAGCCTGCGGAATCAGAACTTTTCCAAAAAGTTTCTCCAGTATATTCAAACTATTAATTTTTAAAAGTGAAATCAATGGTGTTGTATCTGATACAACTATCATACAGCAGACTCCTTTTTCTTTGCAGCTCTGTAGTTATCCAGTTCCATTTCCAAGTCATCCATGGTCATATCAAAATAAGAATATCCCATTTTATCATAAAGACTTATTAGTTCTGATTTACGTATACCTAAAATCTCTGCTGCACGCCCATGTGATATGGTTTGATTAACAATATATGGGTATAATATCATAGCATTTCTGGTCAACTCAGAAATCGGGTTCGCATTGTCAACAAGATATTTCGCCATTTCAACAGGGACATTAATTGTCACAGATTCAGTAGCTACCATATCGACACATCCTTTCTTTTTTTCTTTAATAAAAGTATACCATTTTTCTAATGTCAATACAATGAATGTACTAAAAGATATTTGAAAATATGGATTTCTGTCTGATAATAGTATTATAAGCAATTTTTAACTATATGTCAAAAGAAAGGCGCTGGCTCTTATACCAATGCCTACATTCTTACGCAACCTTTTCCTGTTTTGATTTGTTTTCTTTTTTCGCTATTGCAACTCGCTTTTTAAGCTCTGCTTCAGAAATGCCAAGAAGATCAGCAATCAGCTGTGGTCGCTTAGTTTTATCCATAACAACATCGGTTCCTTCCATAATGAGGTCGGTGTACAGCTCTTTATCTTTCAGAATTCCTTCAACATACTCATCAATGGTATCTTTGGCAACTACAGTGATGACGTTGACATTTTCTGTGGTTCCGATACGATGCGCACGATCTTCTGCCTGGCGATTAGCGGATACTGTCCAGTCTTTATCGGCAAAAATAACAGTACTTGCTGCTGTTAAGGTAATGCCAGTTCCCATAGCACCAATTGTACCAATACAGATTTTGCAATCCGAATCGTTCTGGAAACGCTCCACTTCTTTTTGGCGATCTTCCGGATTAACACTTCCTGTCATGTAGGCCGGATGATACTCAGCCAGCTGGCGTTTATAAATCTCAGCCACTTTTTCATACTTACTAAAAACGATAGCTTTCGTTCCCGCTGGAATAATCTCTTCTTCGATAATTTCTTTGATCCGGGCCAGCTTTGCGTTTTCGCTATCTTCTGTATACAGGCCGCCGGTTACCTCCCGCAGATGGAAGATGCTGGAAAGCGGATTATCCATATCAATCAGCTTATCAATGTCATCCAGGATACCATCACGCAGCTCTTTATATTTCTTTTCTTCCGCTTTAGAAAGCTCCACGTACTCTGTTTTGTAAATCTTCTCTGGTAAATCCACAACATCACTCTTTTTACGACGGATCATGACTTTGCTAAGTTTTTCTTGTAGGCTTCCTAAATCCGTATAATCGACTATAGAGCCCCACTCATCCAGAATGCAGTATGCATCACGAAAATCTACGAAACTGCGCTTTTCTGCATCAAGCCATACCAGAATGTTATAGAGATCTTCAACTTTATTATCAACCGGAGTACCAGTAAGGCCAACTTTAAATGGGGCTTTAAGGCACCGTAAAGCATGTCCCTGTTTAGAGCGGCCGTTCTTTGCCTTATGTATCTCGTCACAGATGATAAACTCTGCTACATTATTCAATGCATTAAAAATTCTATCTTTTCGTAGAGACTCGATATTAATGACTGCATAGTAAATGTCATCCTCTTTCTTCCACTGATCAATCAGCTCCAGTCTCTTCTTCTCTGTGCCATCAATTAAGATAGCCTTCTGATCGGAGTGTTTCTGGATTTCGTCCAGCCAGTTATACTTGATCGTATTAACTCCACAAACGATCAAGCACTTTTTCGCTTTTCCAGCCTTTTTAATATAATCGGATGCATAGATGGACTCCGCTGTCTTACCAAGTCCTGGCTCATCGGCCACCAGAATCTTTTCCCTTTTTAAGATATAGTTAAAAGCCTCAATCTGGTGCGGATAAGGAGTAGATTTAAAACCATACCTCTCGATTGGCTTAATTCCTGCCAGTCTCTGTTCAGCCGGCGTAGCCCAGTAATCTGCTTCGCGACGCTTTGCATCCTCGATCTTCTGGCGGCGGTGCTCTGCCTCGGCCTGCTCAGCCTCAATCTCGGCTTTTGCAGCTTCCATGGCATCATCAGCCACGTTAAACCACTTATCGTTATGCTGATCCAGTAAATTGAGAACGCCTTTTGCTGTCAGGCTCCAGTATCTTCCTGCTGAGTTCCAGCTGCCATGACCATCCTTCTTAACCCAGGATATAAAGTCCTTATCATACTCAAAATATGCTCTATAGCTGGTTCCAACTTTTTCAATACTGATCGTTCCGTCTTCTCTGTTCATAAATAATCTCCTCTCAATTAATCCATCTTTGTTACGTTTATAATATGGAGAATGGCTTTTCAAATAAGTTCAAAAATTGCTTCTCCTATCTGTAATATGGAGGATATTATTTAGGTAAAAACTCTGGCACAAAATTTTTTACACGAAAAAGGCGCTGGCTTTTACACCAACGCCTATATTCTTTACTTACTAAAGCTCCACCAAGCTTTTCCTTGCCCAGCAATAAAACTGGCCGGATACTTTTTATACGATTTATCAGGATGCGCCGGATCGTTAACTACGATATATCCATCTTCTGTAATTCCAGAAAGTACAATGAAATGCCCCTTTTTCGTAAATTCCCCTGGCTTACAACTCATGATTACTGGTCTGCCAGATGCCAAAGAAGCAACGATAGAACTGGAACCGATACTCTCACATTTAATACTGTAATAACCTGCCACAGCTGGCATGATGCCCCAGCTCTGGCCAGAATCACCAGCATAAAAGTGATTGTAGTTACCTGTTCTTTGTTGAATCATTGAAACTATATCAGATGGAAATGTCCAAGAATCTTTGTCCGTACCGCCATTTAAGTAGCTGATAACCATTGCCAACGATGTGATAGAGCATCCTGATGAAGCAATATTACCGCCGCCAAATGCAACTCCAGCCCATGGCGCACCACTCCCCTGGCTGTAATAAGGAATTGGCATCGATCCGCCATTATCTGGGATTTCAAACAAACATGCATTTACATTAACATCCCCAATAACATAGCCGCCAGAAGTACCAATAGAAAAATCCAGTTCCAATCCACCACCAAGAATGCCGTACATCTCATAAAAATCTCCAGCTGTTCTTAGTGAATTGCACCACTCCTTGTTATCGGCATTCCAACCGCCACTCTCCTTAAAAGGTGTTGATAACTCAGGATATTTGCTGATCCAACTCTGAATATAATCCACATATACACCGCCATCAATGCCATATGTTCTTCCTGCTGAAGCAAACATTAAAGAAAGATCTCCGGATTCTGTCGTTGCAATATCCAGCCCGGACTTCCACTTAACGAGTGCTTGCGTTGCCATTCCTTTTTGTGTGACCATCCATCTTTCTTTAAATGCCTTGATATACTTTCCACTGCTTCCTTTTAAAAAGGCTGTATGCTCTGAATAGCAGATATCCAACATTTCTTCTTCCGTCATCGATGCATTAAGCTTACTGATAACCTGTCCTACACCTCGCACAGTTGGTCCAGCCCAGATGCTAATTGACCATAGCGTACCTCGAAGTACTGGACTATATCGATCAGGATCTTCCAAATCAATCCTTCTTCTCCTACACATCTCTACAACAGGGGCGTAATAATCCTGTTGGTAAATATCCAGCTGAAGCCCTACAAAACGATCCGGATCTGCATCATATGCTTTATGCCAGGTAGAGATCATTCCAGATAAATCAGGAGAACCGGCTATGTATGGAGATTGCATACTTTTATATGTATCATAGTAATATGAAAAACCGCCATACAGCTCCGAATCTTCACTCATACAGTATTGCATAAATCGATATAGCGACTCGTATCTATCATCAAACTGAAAAATTCCAAAAGCATGTCCACCATCCGATCCCGCTGATCTGCCGCCCTCAGGACCACTCTCGCAGGAAGCCCAACCTGTCCAAATCGGTACGTCCGCAGCAAAAGAAGGGATGGAAAAGAACAGGAAAAAGAGAAAAAGGAAGATAAAAAATATTGGTTTCTTCCTATATAAATATGCTTTCATTAGTTTGAGCCTCCTTCCTGTGCTTCATTGGATGCTTTCTCTCCTTTGATTTCAACTCCGCCCATATCGTAAATGCGATTTAAAGATGCAATGTTAACACTCATGGTTAAGTCCACATGTCCGTAGCATACTGGTGTATGGTGGCCATCTGGGCATCCCCAGTGATCATGACCTTCACACTCCCAATGCCCTTCACAGCCAAGATCACTATCGCAATACTCTGTATATGTACCATCACTATCAGTATGTTCATGGCCTGGACATTCGTAAACGGCTTTGTAATTTGCACAATTTGGATCTTTTGTACGTCCCATATCGCCACCATCCCCATGGTAGCAAGTGCCAACCACCGTGCATCCTGCGTAGTTTTCATAGGAATTTCCTTCTATAAAGCGGCATACAGCACATTCCTGGCCGGGATTGTATTTATTTTGCCATTCCTGCGGTTTGATGAGTTTCTGATAAGTCCATGGTTTATAACGCATATCTGTGGACCAATAAGCTGCTCCCGTTGTACCAGCTTCTGTAGCTTGCCCTTTGAGTTGATTACAGTAGTACAGCTCATCTACGCATCCAGCTGTACATGGATATAAAGCAGATTCTGAAGTTGTGTAGCTATGAGTGGATTTATAAATCGCTTCTAAAAGCTCCAGAGCTTCTGCGTGATGCTCCGATTGCTCCTGCTGCATGAGTACAGCCATAGCTGAGAGACAGTCTTCGATGTTGGAAGAAATACCTGCAATCTGGCTTCCATCATAGTAATAGTTCAAAGTAACTCCATTTTTATATTCAGCCGGAACAGATAGTCCATTTGTTGCTATGCCAGGTACATTAATACCATACGGAATTGCTTGTCCTCTAAGGTTTGATGTCTGAGCTTTTCCGTTTATAATAGAAGAAACTTGTGCCTGGAACTGCTCATCACATGCATCATATTTAGTCTGGTAATCCTTGAACTGTTCTTCTTCAGACAAAATAACTGAACCAGAGTTATCTGATGCACTCATCATCCCACCTATCAATATCATCAAAACAAAAACAGCACATAGTCCAACACCTGCAATCAAGGCTGGAGTAATGATTTTCTTTTGGACGAAAGTAGTTGCTTTAGACGTAGCCTTAAAAGGAGCAGATACAACTCGACCAGCTTTACCTCCGACCTTACCAGCCACTTTTGCAGCTTTTCCGGCTTTGGAATTGAGGATTTTATTTTTCAGGCGGTTCTTTGCATCTTGAAATTTCTTTATTCTTTCAGAAATCCGCTGCACTTGCTTGGTGCGCTTCACACTTTCTCCAGCGGCCTTCACAGCTTTTTTCGGAGCTTCAATAATGGCTTTCGCTTGCTGATCCACAAGATTAACTGCTTCTGGTGCAACCATCTTTGCTACTTTATGTGTTGCTTTTCCCGTCAGAGCAACACCATGTACACCTGCTGTAGCTGCAAATTTGCCAACTCTGTACACTTGCTGAGTTTGGCGTAATCCCTGGCCAACATCACTACTTGCCAGCTCATCTCCGCCCATTAATCGGAATACGCCATGTCCAGCACTTCTCAAATTAAGCTTTCTTAGCTTTTCACTGGTACGAGTCAGAAGCATGCGACCATCCAGCTTTTTAAGCAAACTCTGAATTCCAATCCGCTTAATATCATCTAAATCCGGGTTAGCCAACAGCTTTTGCAAATTATCAATAAGAATCTTTGTCTCTCTGCTGCTCATCCGGTTGAGCTTGTTAAGATCAAACTGCCCTCTAAAAATGGCTTTATCTTCAAAATCCAAGCCTGATAGCTTCAAGTCCATCACATCTTGAATGATAATTTTATTGATCATGCTCTCTGCTCGATTTACATCATGAACAGATTTAAAATCAAACATTCGATTGTTGTTCTCAGGCTTTAAAAGTTCCCTCTCTTCCCGGTTAAATATCTCCAAATGCTGCCTCATGTCCGCCTCAATCTCATTAATCCGCACATAGGCCTGCATTTTTTCTTCTTTTTTGCGAGATTTTTTATTTTCGATTTTTAAAGGGTTTTCATGATTCAGGTCTGATTCTGCGTATTTTTCATGAGATTTTACGTAAGCAAGGACCTTTTCCTCATCAAAATTTAGGGTACCGTCCCCTTTGTAAAACTTGTCCGGATTTTTCGCTACGGCATCATAAATCTTGCTGATACCTCTGGTAAAACCAAAGTCGTTGTAATAAGCTGCAACTTTGTTATATGTACTGCCGTTGTTGTCGAAGAACATATCAGCGGCAATGTAGCGGTTTGCTTCGTGGCGCAGGCTGCGAATATGATCAGCAGCTATGCCATGTGTAGCAGATGCATCTATGGTTTCTGCTATATCACTTATCTGCCTTTTTGCTCTCTGACTTTCTTCGGTTTCTTCCTGAGATCCAGTGACAGAATGAACAATAGCCTCTCCTGCTGTTTCTGCCAGATTTTGTGTTCCTTGGATGCCTTTTTGAATGATGCGGCTCTGATGAGTAATATCTACTCTCTGGCGGGTCTCAAAGGGTTGCTGGAAAGTACTGGTTTGATCAGATGTTTGGGTTGGTGCGTTGGTAGGTCTTTTTTGCTCCTTTCCCTCATAAATTAAGGGTATATGGCGCGGTTTTGTATCAGCTTTAGAAGCAGTCTGGCCTTTGACAATTACTGCTTCTTGGCTCTTTTTATCAATATCATCGTAAGTCATTTTGGTTTCTCCTCTCTTTCGAAGATTTAGGTTTGTATATATAATGGAGAATGGGGTAAAAAATAAAATCTTATTTCAAGGCATAGAAAAAGCCAGGATTTTTACTTCCTGGCTCGTATTATCCCTTTCATAATAAATTTCATACTAAATTGTCAAAATCTTCAGCGGCGTCATCTCCATAAAAAAAAGATGCTATCACTTTTTACGGTAATCGCATCTTATATAAAAACATGTTATTTATATATTATTTAATTTGGAGGTGTTATAGGCATCTTATAAACCACTTTCTATTAGCGCTTTATTTATCGTAACAATCTCTCCACACAAACTTTCTAAAATATCTGACTTGATTTCATATGCTTCCACGCTTTTTCCTCCTAAATTTATTATAATTGTGATACATACAAATAATAGATAGGATATTTTTTAATAAATTCCTGTGTTGCCTTATCTATCCTTTCAAATATCTGTATTGCCTTGTCATTATCTCCCAGTAATACATTCGCTCCAAAAGATATCTGTAAATCAGAAGTTACAGCAACCTCTCTTAGTCTCTCGACATCCTGCTTTGCAAGGCCTTCTCTGCGCTTTTTTAATTGTAAGATGTTGATTATAAAATATGGTTTTTCTTTCACCAGTTCCTTTATTTTGTCAAATTGGTACTGCGCCAATTCTAATGCTTTACCGTCTTTATTCTCATCAAAGATTGATATTAGTTTTAATGCAGCTTGGTTTAAATATTCCGCAGTGTATTCATTGACATCCGCATCGTCTATCTGCTCTTTTAGCAAGTCATAATCATATCGATAAAGTTTTTTGATGACATGCGTGTCTATATGTTCAAAAAGTGGAATTTTAAAATATTTTCCATCTTCATTTGACGTTGCTGTCCGGATCGTTCTCGTATAAATAGCATTATATAAATCATTTTCTTCATCATTATCATGTCGAATTATGATGACAGGAACATACCTATCGCCGAACATCCAGTTATATGTATGAAATTTCTCTGTCAGAAGGTTATTTCTTAAGCCCCTTTTCACGCATACCAAGTCCGCTAACTGTTTCAATTCTTTTTCATCTGCATCTTTTAATGGTTTATCAAAATCTAATCCTATCATAGACAGGACTTTATCTAAATCCAGATAAAATTTCAATTCTTTTTCAAGTTCTTTTGGCATTGTGGGATTCACATATGGAAAATCAATGTTATTGATTTTAAATGCTGTAGCTTCCATGGCATCCAATAAAAACTCTGCATCCCGTTTTAACTCTTTAATACCTGTTTTACATTCAAAATTAAACTTCCCATTTCTTAAATCAATACGCAGATTTGGGCTGGGAATCAGCGCAAGTTCACCATCTGAGGTTTTCTCGACTTCACATTTCTCATAATACATCGTATCCTCTATGGCAACAGACTGATCTATATCTTTCCGTATAATGAACTTAGCATCTTTTGCCCATTCTATAGGTCTTTCATAAGGGTTCCCTTCCGTCTTTCCATAAAAACATATGTCACCAGACGCAAATCTTTTTAGTAGTCCCATCTCATCATCAATTCCAACCGCAGTCGCAGAGATGGATTTAACCTTATCAATATCTTTGAGCATAATCATGTCTTTTACAAGAGCAACATCTCCGGTTCCCTGTTTCCTTTTCTCAATGCTAAACTGCTTCACAATTCTGTACAAAACATCTGCGTTATCCTCCAATTTTGTAAAGACAATGCTCAGGGTAGGGGTTTTCGGTCGTGTTTTCTTTTTGGCAAGCTTTTCTTCTTTTTCATCAATGTACTTTTTTAATACAGATGGATACAAAGATGCATAAAAGACTTCCTTTTCTTTGCCATCTGATGACATAAATATTTCAAAATATATAACACCACCACTTTTGGAGTATATCTTTAAATCAATCAGTTCAACAGGATATGTTATCCTCTGCCTTCCTAAATACTCCTTTTTCCCGCTTTTGTTTTTCGCAGGATCATCTATGTGACCCTTTATCTGGACACGCACTTCATCATCAAAATTAGTTTTGTCAATGCTTCCTTTGTTATCTTTAAATATTAGAATAGAACCATCCCAACTCATTTCCTTATCTAAAGAATTAAATTGATGCGACATTGTATTATGGGCGTCTATTATGTTTTCCAATGAATTCAGAGCCCTGTTCTCTATTTTTGAATTTGACACATTCATCCTTTTAACCTCCATAATTAGTGGCTATTCCTTATGATAAACTTATCCATTTAATTTCTTTACTAAATTATCAATAAAAAGCTCATATTTTTTTATAAGTATTAGGTTTTAACCTCATCTCATACCTTATATCTATAAAAATGATTTTTCCTATCCTAATTCTCTTTTTCTCTTCCATTATCTTTAATCTATATTTTAGATATTTGTCCTTACTTTCAACTACTTCACCTAAGAAAATTTCAGATATCTTCAAAACGGTCAAATGCCTCTTGACCTTATTTTCCACCAATCTAATGAATGTACACCGTCATCCAATTAAAAGAGTTTCAGCTTAAGCTCATTCCACTTGACGAGGTCAATTTGAACTTAAGCTGATTTGCCTTAACCACTAACTTAGCAATTCACATTTTTTAGATATGTCCTGCGGAATTTTTTCTTGCACACCAGATATTCAAAAGTTTCTTTTTCATGTCGTAAATTCAGATATTTTATTTGAAGTTAACTTAATTATACCAGTTATCCAAAGATTTTGCTCATTATAATCCAATAATATCAAAGAATTTTAATGTCTGATAAAATACAACTTATTTATATCTCAACATATGCACTGCGAATTAGTCATCCTCATCTTTAACAATCTTAGTAGTGATAAGCTTGAAAATGTCCGTATCTTCTGGAATTTGATTTTGAAAAGGAATAATGCTGGCCATCGGAAGGTTCTGGCTTGCATCAACACGGATGAGCCCCTCTCCTGCTCTTGAGTTGCTAATGTAGGATAGCTGCGAATCAGAAAGATTAAAAAGCTCTGTCAAGGCCTTCCTATCGAATTCAGACTGCTTCAGCAAGATAATAAATGCACTATTGTTAAGAATTGCACGACCTGCTGGGCTGTTTAAAACGTCCTCTACGTTCTGGGTTATACCTGTAGGTGCGCCCCAATATTTGCGTACCACTTTCCAGATTTTCTTGAGAAATTCCGCAACATCTTCATTTTGAAAAAGAAGGTGGATCTCATCAATATAAAGGTATGTACGGCGTTTAAGGTTCCGATTGCGGCAAATACGAACCCAAATCGCATCGAGGATAATCAGCATTGCCAGTTGTTTTAAAGAATCGTCAAGATTATGAATATTGTAAGCAACAAGTCGATTATGGATGTCGATATTAGTTTGATCGGCAAAAATTACATTTACACCCTGTTGTTTTGTATAAAGCCCAATGCTTGAGGCCAACTCATAGATATCACTTCTATTTATATCTTCTCTATGAATAATTGCATCGTAAAGATCATCCATAGTAGGTATAAATTCTGGTTTCTTACCATTTCTCAGCCATGGTTCATAAATCTGCTTTCCAGCTGTTGTCAATGCTGCCTTTTGGATACCCGTTAACTCTAAACTGGATCTAACCATAATTTGAGCCATGGATATAATAAAGTTAATTTTACCGGCGATAGGGTCTTGTCCATCATCACCATAATCCACATCAATATCCAAAGGATTTATTCTTTGGCTACCTGAACCAATAACATCAATAACTTGCCCCTTTAAAGCTTGTACCAGAGGTGTATATTCTGCTTGCGGATCAATGATAAAAGTATCGCAATCTGGATCAGATAAATGCGATGCCAGGATATTCCACTTAGCTGTCATCGACTTACCTGAACCGACAAAACCGAAGATAAATCCATTATAGGAATCTCCCAAGTATCTATCGTAAGTAATAAGAGATTTAGAGATTTTATTTATACCATAAGAAATAGGCAATGTATTCCTGCCTCGATTGATTTGGAGCTCCTGCACTGAAAAGGGGGTAAGTCCGGCTACAGTATCTGTAGTGAGTGTCCTAAACACTCCCGTACAGTCAAAGCCAAACGGCAATGTAGACGTAAAACTTTGTTCCTGTAATCCGTTTGCAAGCTTAAAATTTACGCCTTTACTTCTTGCCAAAGTCCTTATCTTTTCGATGTGGTCATTCAGTTCTTCTCTGCTTCCGGCAAAAAGAACAATATGCATCTTAACATCAAAGAGGTTTTGATCCTTTGTAGAAATATCATCTAAAAGCTGATCCACTTCTTCTTCGTTTTTGCGAAGTCTGTGAGGTACTACTCCACCACGAGTAGCAACAGATTCGTAGTCACCTTCCAGGTTAGTCAGTTTGCGATCCACTAAACGGAAAGCCTCTCCCTTTTCAATTTGCTGGATAGTCATGGAAAGGATCATATTAAAATCCACATTGGTCATTTCGGTAAGGAAGCTATCCTTAATGATTCTCGGCAGAGTATCCAAATCCAGTGCTGCTCCATAAACACCAGGGCCTAAGCAAAAATAGCCGTTCCGGAATTCCATGGATGCCGGCTGTACCAGCTCACTGACAGAAACTCCTCTCTTGTACATGCTATCCATAGTAAAGGCCTTTACTTTTCTGCCGTTTATGTATGCATATTCCTGATACTCTTTATCTGATCCAGGATTGTACAGACCTCTAAGCAGATTGATTCGTTTAATCAAAGATAATCCTTTCAGATCTGCTCCCGGTACATCGCGGATGTGTGTCAGTAACCCCACTTCGTCCATTGCAAAGTGTTTCTCAGCCGCTATCATGTCTGTACACTCTTGTGATAGAGTAAAATATTTTTCTTTCCTGATGTTGTTACGGCCAGCTTCCATGTTTCTCTTTATAATCTGGTTATAGCTGGTGCGTAGATAATCCAAATCATCGCCTACTTCTGGAATATATGCACTTTCTACAGCGGTCTCTCCTGTAATTAATCGATTGATTATCGTAATTTGCAATCTTTGTGACACATCCAGGGCATCTAAAAAACTTCCGTAAGCCTTTGCCATCTGTCCTTTTTCCAGTAGTTTAGCTGTTTGGAAATTCACGTCCTGTAAAGCATAAGTCTTGGAATAAAGCCCTTTTCTCACTTCAAAAATAGAATTATCGTCTGAAACACTTAAAATCGGAATACTGTCTGAAACATTAAAATGTGGAACCAAATTCAGTTCTTTCTTCAACTTTCTATTCATATAGAAAAACCTCTCTTTCTAATCTTTTTTAGGGTTCACTTAAAATATGGAAAATGAAAATTAAAATAAAATCGAAATTGAAAGAATAAAGGTGAAAATATTGGAATACATACAGGAAAAGAAATTTTTGACGAGTTTATAGAAATACAGTAAAATTGAGCTATAATTATTAATCAGATAGAAGGGGCAGAATATATGTTAAATAAAAATTCAACTGATAATATAAGAAAATATGGTTATACCAATGCCTCAAAATAGTAACTGGGCTGACTTTTTGAAAGGCTTAAACAGGTTCTCTGATGATTTTATGGAAAATGGACGTGAACAGCCTAATTTGCAAGATCAAAAATCATTTGAATAAGCCAAAGCAAAAGCTCCTACAAAAATGTGGGAGCTTTTAACATGCTTACTTATATAAATACATTGTGTCGCCAGCAATCAGGATACCTGTTTCCTGGTCCGTTGCACTGATCACCGCTTTTTGACACTTATCGAAGTCCAGGATAGAACCAAGGCTGATGCGGTCAACTGTACTGTGTCTGGTGATATCAAGAAAGTCACTCTCTTCGATCAGGGCTTTTCCGGCATTAGAGTTATAAAGTGTCTGCATCGCAGTTCCATCTTTTGTGATGGCTGTAAAGGTAAAAATGGTATTTGGATTCATTTTCTTTGCCAGCTTTAAAGCTCCAGTAGCAACAATGATATCGGCATTAAGTATATATACAACATCTGCTTTCGTATGCGTTATCTGCTTGATGAGCTGTATAGTACTCTCCATAAATGTATTCCTTGTACTCTTGCCAATTGGAGCATTGCAGCATATACCAGGCTCATTAACACGGCTGTAATCTTCCGCCTCTGGATCAAAAATAGAAACGAATTTTTGCCCTAAAATTCTATCCTTTTCTGAAATAACAGCTTTGAAATCCTCTATACTTTCTGGATGCGCAGCTAAAACTTCATCGTATATGGCTTTATTTTTATTGCTCAAGCCTTTCTTGTTTCCAGCACCCATCATATAAAGCATCATGGCTTTATAAATGCATTCTTTATACTCCTGAGGATCATCCTCTCTGATAAGCTTTTCGGTTGGTATATCAAAATCATACTTGTCATAAAGCAGCGGTGTAGACTCTGGATTTATCACATAAATCTCCACTTTTTTTCCAGCTGCAGCAAACTGCTCTGCTTCTCTTATCACTCGCTTTTCAATAATAGATGTATCCGATCCCAGAATAAAACCGGATCCTTTTGCCAGAAGCCGATTGTAAAAAATCTCTTTATCCGTTTCTAAATCTCTACCATATGAAATGCCAGTAGCAACATGTCTGCACCAGGAAAGAGGCATTAACCCTAATATATCGCTCTCCATAATAACTTTGTTTGCTCTTATAAAATTCATTCCCAGTGGAACCAAAGACCGAAAAGCTGCAAGTTGCTGATGATCCAGGTAATTGATATCTGCCAAATATCTCTGTGCAACGCCTTGAATCTTCTCAACCATCATATCTACATCATGCTTTACTTCTGCCGATACAGATATCAATAATGCGATATCCAGCAGTTGCGCCTCACCTTTAAGCAGCTCGTCCATGCGGTCCATGCGCTGTTTGGAAATGTTTTTGCGAAGCTTATCATAAAACTGCCCCATGCTGTAAAGACATGCTTCCTTATCAATCTCACGTACAAACAGGGAAATCACGATATCGTCTGAAACTTTCATGATCTCCGTACATAGTGACGGATAGATATGCTCCGGCAAAGACGACACCAGCACGGTTCTGGTGTAAACATCATTGGCATCAAAATTTTTAGAATCAAATTCTTTCACTGGTTTGCCTTTTGCATCCAGACGTGGCTTGGAAAAGAACGGTTGCAGCATCGGCACTATAGATCCGGTCGGCTTATTTTTCTTATTTACCGCTCCAATCTGCTCTTTTCCAGTAAATACTTCTCTTCGGCTCACAGCAGTAATCACATCGCACCATTCAGCTATGCTTAACTCTGGACAGTCAAGGCCCAATTCCTCAAATCTCTGTACAGCAGCATCTACATCATCTGCCTTTACAGCTACTACCATATAGTCAGCACCGCCGATATGACTCACTTGAACAGATATATCTTTACCATATCGCAAGTATCCAGCAACGGCAGCTTCATATCCAGCCCTATCCGTAGCTATCGGATCTGGAAGTTTAAATATTTTGCAAAATCCAGTTTCTGTCACCATCATGTTAATATCCGGATAGTAGCCTTTTACAGCTACATACCCCTTCATAGCTTTCTTCGGCATTTCCTTAGTTATAACCTGATCCTGTTTCTTCTTATAAAATATGTTTTTCATTACTCTCTTCTCTCCTCTTTTCAAAATTTAATGATGTAGCATATGAGCTAACGGCTGTTTCTTGGCTTTCTTCTTTTTCTTTTCAGGACGCTTTCCCGCTTGCTCCAAGCTCTCAAAGGTATTGAGGCTGTCGTTTCGCCGGATGGCGTTGGACAGAATGCAGTTGGACCACCAAACCATAAAGTAGTCATCAATGGGTAGTCCGTGAATACTTATAAAAGCCATTGCGATGCAAGGAGCTGCAAAAATCAAAGCTAATAAAGACGAAATAAAATCCAGATTTAATGCCGCCCCAATCTTAAAAGCTGCAAAAGCCAATCCGCCTCCGACAGCAAGTAAAATCGTCTGCCGGAGAGTCAGGTTAATGCCACCCAAAGGAAGAAATGTGTCCTTTACATTTTTAACTTCTGATGTAACTTGAATAGAGCCTGTATAACCATAATCGATATATTCTTTTGCCATTTTCTTTCTCTCTCCTTCCCTTTATCTACCGAAAACAGACTGAGCGATTGCTTTCGTCTTTCCAATAAGCATGATCTGTGCAAACTTGATTGCTGCCATAGCAACTCCAATCGAACCTACTGCTTTCAAAAATCCACCTGTAGATGCAGTTGGGATTTGGGTTATAACATTTTCAATTAAGAAAGCTGAAACCATGTTAGCTACCCAGATTGCAAGTAAAATCAAAAGCCCCTGGAAACAAACGCCAGCAAATTCCAGCATGTATCGCATAGCATTTCCGCCGTGGTCTTCATAGTAATCGCTCATGGCTAAAGGAACCATTATTCCTTTTAAAATGATTTCAAAAATGCGGGAAAAGATAGTAGACAGCATGATTAAGGTGTAAATCATATTAGCAAGCATTGGTAAAATCAAAACTAATGTCCCGAAAATACATGCACCCAAATTCGCCGGGATGTTGACAATACTATTTTTCTGAAAACCAAGTGCTGTACAAAGATCAGTCTTTAAAGTTTCAAAAGTTTGCTCAGTTGTACTGGTATCTCCTGATATATGCGTAGTAAAAGCACTACATGCCGCCTGTGAGATATAAAGGAAAAATGCTAAAATATAATGAGCTGCAAGAACAAGGATAAATCCACAAATTAGCTTAAAAATTGGCTTGAACATTTGTTCTGGAGTCTGAGAAGATGCTGGAGCCCAAACTCGAATGGTCGCATAATCATAACAAAAGCGAATTAACATTATAATCATGGCAACTGCCTGCAAAAATATGTACCAGGTTTCATGTACAACACCATCTGAAAAAGGGATGTTATCTGCATCAATGTAGCCGGATGGAATGTGGTCTGTACCTTCAAGAATTGCTAATGCATAAACAAATGTCTTATCTAAGAGTTCTGCTGGGGTAAAACCAGTGCCGTTGCTATCTCCCATGTCAAAAGCGTTGGCAAAGATGAAATCTTCATAGAACTTCTGAGCGGAAGATTTTTTATCATCAGGGATTGTTTCATTTTCGCCTGTTTCTTCCCCACTCCCATCACCCGGATCATTTGTGAAAAGGTCAGGATTTTCAACCACACTCTTTCCGAAATTCTCGCATCCAGAGTTAGTGTGGATATATGTTCCTGCATTGCTGTCAAAGCTGAGCTCTTGTCCACAGACTTTGCAGTACCACTTCTGTGCTGCATATGATTGCATCTGTGGACCAATAAAAAATGGGATAAGTAAAAGCATCATCGAAAGAATGATACTGATTCCCCATCGTTTATATGTAGTTTTCATTTTTCTTTTATCTCCTCTCTCATAAAAAAGAAATAGGCGGGACGGCATGTGGTGCCTCCCGCCCTTGAATCTGTATCTTATCCCATAGCTGCTGTGATGATATTCAGAATGATAGTCTTACAGCCGAGAATGAATGCCGCCGCTACGCCACATCCGATAGCCGCAACCAGTCCATGCTGACCTTTTTCTTTCTGGCTTGGATCACCAGACTGCTGGCCGATGCTCATGTTGTAAATAGCCATGCCACCGGTCACTAATCCTACAATAACAATGATTGCGGCAAAAGTATTAAGTCCTTTTGTCGCCACAGTATTCATAGATTCCTGTACTAATCCTCCCAGATCTGAATCTGCTGCATAGCTTCTGATAGCCATCTGAGTGCCTATCACTGCTGCAGTCGGAGCAATTTTAGCTCCTTTTTCTTTAATAAATCTCATTGCTTTTCTAAACATAATGCTAATCTCCCTTCGATATATTTTTATTGTTTTTAAAAGATCCCTACATATATAGTAGGTGTAAAACGCTCCTATATTTAGGTATTTTCCTTTATATTTCTTCAAAAACCTTCAAAAGTCGCTGAATCCTCATCAAAAATGTCTGGATTTGATGGAGTATCATCTGGAAGAATTATTTCTTCCTCAGCCGTGAAAGTTTGCATAAAATCCTCCGCTTCTTCATCATCTACAGCCTCGCCAAATTCCTGGCGCCAATTAAATGCTTTTGGAAGGTCTGTGAGGTTCTGTTTTGCTTCTTCTGGAGTGTCTAATCCGTTAAAACTGATTGTTGCTGGAGCTGTGTTAGATCTTGATTCTTGAAGCCCACTATCTTTGGCATACTTAGAGTTAATAGCTTTAAACTCCTTGCGACGGGCAAATTCAGCTTGTCTTTCTAAGTCTTGCTGTTTCTGGATTGCTTCTGATTTTTCTCTGCCTTCTATATAAGTTACTGAGGTGGCTTTCTTATGCTTATAATCATAATTGCCGATTTTCTGGTAAATGTCATAATTCATGCATTCTTCGATTTTTGCATTTTTTAAGGCGCGAATTGGTTTTTGTCCGCCTATCATGATAATACACTCATTATCTGGCAGTCTTTTTACTTCATCTGGTGTCATGAGCGGACGTTGGTTTGGCCCATAAGAGCGGGAAATCTGCTTTTCTCCATGACTATAACTGATGCTGGTATTTTCAGCCTGAATCGTCTTTGTTCCAAGGTTCTTAGAAATGAAATCCGCCGCAGAGGAATCTTTATCTGCGTGTCCATTTGACCCAAGAAATATGAGAATGGAATAGTTTGAAACGATAGTAGGGGTAATATCCTTATACATGGCTTCCAACTGAGAAGGGGCTTGAATGATAATTGAACAAAACATTCCAGCTGACCTGATAAGGGTAATCTGGACATCCAGGTCTGGAATTTTTCCAATATTAGCGAACTCATCCAGGATAAACCATACTTTATGTGGCAAAGTCTGACCCTGATCTTTGTAATCCAGGTTTGCTTTATTTTGCAGTAAAGTAAAAAGCTGTGTGTACATAAGAGCCGCTAAAAAGTTAAATGCCCTTGTAGTTGGTGGCGTACATATAAATAATGCTGTAGGCCTGTCTCCCACTTTATCCAACTCCATAGAATCGGTTTCCGTCATAGTTCGGATAGCGCTTTGATTAAAAATAGAGCAGATGGTTGAAGCCGTAGAAATAATAGAACCAAGTTCGCGCCCTTTTGCTGAAACAGACTTTCGCCAAACAACAGCCGAATGTTCAGGACCTTTTTCTTGCTCCAACTTATCCATAATTAAGTCATATTCTGATTTAAAGTCATCGTCATCTTCACTGCTATCCCACATATTTAACAACTTAAGAACGGTTGAAAAATTCGCCTCCTGGAACGGGAGTTCATAGTAAATATAGGAGCACACCGATTTGAGCAAGGCGACCGCATTAGCCACCCAGTGATCACTTTTATCTTTTTCTCCGCCCATGTTTGCAACCAGTCCATCGACCAAAACAGCAATATCATTCTCCGTATGTATATAAGCAAATGGATTGTAACAATCTGAATTGTACATTTCAAAAAGATTAAAAACCTTAACTACATATCCATGTGCCTCTAAAAAAGCTCCTGTTTCCTTTAATAAATCGCATTTAGGGTCAGTAATGACAAGCGATATTGCCCTTCCGGTCAGTGGATCTGTTGGAAGTGAATATATATTGGGGCGAACATATGAACGGGATTTACCTGTTCCAGTCGCACCGATAATCAGCTGATGCATCCACCCAAGGCCGTTAGATGGTAGATTCAACTTATTATATGTCTGAGAATTCAGCGTCAATGTAACCCCTTCTGCAAGCTGTATATTTGTCGCTCTTCCATGCCTACATTTTCCCATCACTTACCACCTCTCTTCTTACATTTTTTAAGGTAATCATCATGAAAATGCGCTGTTTCCCTCACATCTTCGCTATAATCAAAATCCGGTAAAATCCTTGCTTCCCGGAACTCTCTTAATTCCTGCCAACTCATAAAGTCATTACTGCCATGCTCTTCACCCTTCATGTCTGCATGAGGCGGTCGTGTATTAAATCGCCAAGCGAAATACAGCCCTATGCCGCACATATAAATAAATCCATATGCACTCGCATTAAAGCTTGTAACATCAAATGGATTTGATACAAAGTAGTCATAAAGTTCTCCAAATCGGGATATATCCAAGGTTCCGACAGTATTCATCCACGCTGAAACGTGCGCTGCTATATACTGGCATCCCACCAAAACTAAAGCCCCAGTAAATACTTTTTCCTTCCAAGACAGAATCTTTTGTCCGTATGCATCGTATCTCATACCATAGTCACCTGATCTTTCTTTTGCGCCTTAACCCACCAAGTAATCGCATATTCTTCAATCGAATCCTCTAAATCGTACCGATTCAATCCGTATTTGTTATGTAAATACCATGGATCACATCTTTGACTATCAATAATCCCCTCATACCAAATGCGGTGCGTATATAAATTGTACCCAAATGTAATGAGCACGCCTTGTAAATAAAATTGTCCTTTAATCCAGCCACCTACCCTATATGTCCTTAAACCTTTAATCCTATACTTCATAACTCATGTCCTCCTCTCTTTTTAGGCCTTTCTTCTTTTTTCTCTTTTTGATCAGACTGATACTTTTCCAGAATTGCTTCCAACTTTTCAATTTTATGCTCTACGGTGGCTTGTCCTCTGAGGCAAAGTGCATCTCTTAAATACATAAGATTTCCTTCATCTTGATGGCGCTTTAAGAAATTGATTAAATCTGTTTTTCCATAGATGGAACAGATAAAATTATCACCTGAATCCTGGTCGTGCTGTAAAACTACCATAGATAAAGCTTGTCTATGATCAGGAATTTGTGTTACGACTGCTACTCGAACAGAACCGTCTGGGGATGGGACTTTGATGATAGCAACAGGATCATCCAGAGCAGTTTTTATGGATTTCAGCGCATCCTGGTTGTAATGGTGAGCATTTCTATAGCGGTTTTTAAATTTCGCTACAACCTTGTCGTAAACAAAGCCTGAAATCTTAGCCGGTGAATCCGCTAAGCCCTGATCTACAAGGATTTTGGGAATTGTATCTTTGAAAATGTACATGCTATCAGGATTTAGCTGTTGATGTTCACTACGTTTTTGGATATCCTCAAAGTGACCGTCATAAGCAAAAAGCTTTCCTGATTCGTGGTCTATCTGTAGGTTAAAGTTAGGGTTCTGCTCTGCTTTTTCTACAACTGCACTAAGGAGAATCACTCTGTTTTCGACATCTCTAATAACGGATTTAAAAGGGAAAAGCTTGCCACTTTTCGCATTAACAAAACCGTTTTTTGTTTTTATCAGTGCTACTGGATGGTGTGTCCTATCTCTCTTTGGTAGCTTTTCAATATTGCAGTTTAAGCGTGATCCAATCGGGATCATGTTTAAAAGGTCTTTGATATCGCCTTTCAAAAGGCATGTTTTCTTGGTTTCTTCCATAATATAGCTCACCCCCTACATAAAATTTGGATTTTCCCAGTCTGCATCTGATGGGGACCATGGCTGAGGCTCTACTGAGCCTTGAGGCGCTTGGGCTGTATGTAAATCTGGCTGCTTTCTATTCTTCTCTTCTCCTACAAAATCTAAAGTAACCCGATTCATTGAAGCATCATATTTCATCTTTGCTTTCTTTTTCATACCCGACTTCAAAGTAACTTCCACTGGTCCGATTTCTTCACCCCGAAACATAGTGATAGCTTCATCTGCTGTCACATCATGTCCCCAAGTCTTTTTCCAGATCGTGACCTTGCATCCACCGTCACTATCTTTCCAGTTTTCACAGCCATATGCCTTTGCATTACTTAAAATCTGTCCTCCACATTTTGGGCAACGGACATCTCTTAAAATTTCCATATAGTAAATCCTCGCTTTCATGTTTTGATTAAATATTTTTGTTTCTTTTGACACTTAAAATATGGAAAATGGATTTGAAAATAAAATCGATTTTGGGGAGAATAGATAGGAAAAAAGATAAAAGAAATCCCCCGCCTAATGATAGACGAGGGACAACGTTTAAAATTTATGATTTTGTGAAAGTTCCATTAGTGCTGTTAGAAGTTCCAGTATTCCATGTACCTTTTGAAGTCCATGGTAGTAAAGTAATATCACTTCTCATGTTTGTATAACCAAAAATCTGTGTGAATTTTGAGCATTTAGTAATCTCCCAATTCTCGATCTCCTGTCCGGTTGTAAGTCCCCAATCACCCCCAAAGGTCATCACCATCGTAGTAACGGATGAAGTATCCCAACTTGAAATGGCTGCGAGGCTTGTAAGACTTGCGCAATCCCGGAATGTGTTTGCAAGTGTTGTTACCTTGCTGGTATCCCAAGTAGCAAGTACAGAGATATCAATTAGTTTCTTATTCAGATAAAATGTACTTTCTAAGTTTGTCAGCTTATCAGTGTTCAGACTTTCAATATCTGACAGTGTAGTGAGTGATGAGCACTTCCTGAAAGCTGCGCACAGGCTGGTAACGGATTTAATCGCACTACCAAAACCAGGTATGGATGTCAAGGATGTACAGTTATCGAAGATATATTCTGCGTTACAATCTGCAGGAATGCTTACTTTAGAAAAATCTGCAGTTACAAGTGCAGTACAGTTTTGGAACATCTTGCTCATATTACTTAATAAAGGTAGATTGGCTTCGCCAAAATCGAAAGTTTTAAGTTTGCTATTTTCAGCGAACGTTTGATTCATACTGGTAAGCTTCGGAGCATCTAAATCTCCAAGAGTAGCACCTGCAAGATATGAACTTCCACCAAATGCACCGACCATGGTCTCTGCACTTGGTAGCTTTAATCCGCTCAAATCTATAGCCTCCATACCGGAATCCCAAAACCAGTTATCGCAATCTTTAAGTTTCCGCAGATCCCACTTAGACAGGTTTGTCATCATTTTAAGCGATTTTGTTTTGGCAAACATTCCATTGACATTTTCCACATTTTTCGTATTCCATACAGATAAATCTGGTGTCGCCTCTAAGGACGAGCAGTAGCGGAACATGTTGAAGAATGAAACTGCCATAGGTGTATCAATATATCCAATGTTTACGAGACTGGAGCAGTTATAAAACATCGCTCTAAAATCTGCTACTTTCGGAAGTCTCCACGTTGCGATTGCTGTTGCATCTTCCAAAGAGGTACAATTACTGAAAATAGAGCTTTGATCTCCACTACTGATTGTTGTAACGCTGGCAGTATTCCAGTTTTCAAGGCCCGTCAGGCTTATAAGTGCTTTACATCCATTAAAAGCATTAATTAAGCTTGTTACACTGCCCGTATCCCAACTGCTCAGAGCAGATAAACTTGTCAGTGCGGAACAGTTGTAAAAAGCAGAGTCTAACGTTGTTACTTTTGATATATCCCATGATTCTAATGCGTCAATGTTTGTTAAGGATGTGCATCCATAAAAAGTTTGATACAGCGTTGTCACATTACAGGTATTCCACTTTTCGACTCCTGTAAGACTTTCAAGACCAGTGCATCCGTAAAAAGTTTGATATAAAGTTGTCACTTTGCTGGTATCCCAGCTTTCGACTCCTGTAAGACTTTCAAGACCAGTGCATCCATTGAATGTAGCCTGTAAAGTCGTAACACTGGATACGTCCCAAGCTTCCAAACCAGTAAGATCTTTTAAAGATTTGCAGCTTGTAAAAGCTCCATCCATATCAGTTACTTTAGATGTGTTCCAAGCTTTAAGTCCGGCAAGATCAGCGATACTGCTGCATAGTCTGAATGTCTCTGTTAAAACAGTATTTTTTGAAGTATCCCAATCTTTGATAGCATCAAAATCAGTAAGACTTTGACACGTATTAAATGCCCATTTTAATGTAGTAACTTTGTCTGCCTTAAATCCAGTTAGTCCGCTGATATCGGACAATGCAGTCATACCTGCAACCAGTGAAAAACTATCTGGATTAAGATATACACTCGGTGCTTGTGACCACCAATAGATGGTTTTTGTACCAGCATCCCACCATGCATAAGCTTTTTCTTCTGAATCGTCAACTGAAATAATATTACTGTCTGTCATGGCGGACAGATCCGGCGCTTCTGCAGCTTGTTTAATTGCCTTGATCTTGCTCTCGGTTTCAACACGCCACAGACGTGTTTTTCCTGAACCGGCCAGAGATCTCAGTTTATTATTTAAGTTGTAGCCACTGATTAAATCTGCTTCCAGATCACGCCACTTAGCGTATACAGTCACATCTGCTGTTATCATCGCAGTTTCATCAAAAGTAAACTCTTTAGTAAATTCTTCATCTTCGTACCAGCCAACAAACTTCTGCCCTACTTTTGTAGGCTCTTCATAAATACCATCTATCACCGTATTTTTCTTATCTTTTCTGTTCCATGCATAAGTTAACGAATTTGTTTCATCTCCACTCGCAAAGTTTCCGCCTTTTGCGTTATATATCACACGATAAGGCATTACCGGAATTTGAAGATTGACCTGTACCTCAAAAGAATTTGTAGCAACAATGCCGCCGTCTTTATAGGTTACTGTGATTAATTTGCCGGGATTATCACGACCGGTTACTTCATCTGCATCCAAATTGTACTCACCAAGTTTTAATACTTTTTCGCTTCCGTCATCGTAAAACGCCTTAACTACCAAATCACCATCGGTAAATGTATAGGTATCATCGGTTTCAGACTCAATTGGATTCTGTCCGACATAATTAGCCTTAATACCAGTCAGCTTCACTGAACCATTTACAGCATTCATAGCTGAGGTCACATGGCTGAACTTCTCGTACTGTTTAATGCTGTTTTCAAAAGTAGCAGTTTCTTCCTTATCTGTGATAGATACAGTTGCAATGCCATCTTCTACAATACCAGAACTTACAGTTACACTATCTGAATCCAAGTTGTATCGAGAGACTTTAAGCTCTTCCAGTTTGTATTCGCCAGTAGGAATCCCTGCAAAAACAGTTTCGCCTTTGTTGGTATCGTCAATAGTAATGCTCTGGATCCACTTATGGTACTGCCCGTTTACATCAGTACCGGATAAACGGAAAAGGAAAGTAGGAGTACCAAAAGGCTTGTACTGCTCGTTGATTTCTTTAGTAACTCTTAAGAAGCCTGACAGTACCGGATCATAGCAGGTAAGTTGCTGAGTCATCGTGCAATTTACCTGAGATACTACGAAAGGAATAACATCGGTCATAAGACCATATCCGGTCGGAGCCTTTACTTCCTTAAAATAGTAGCTGCCCCAATCCAATCCTTTCACTGTGATAGAACCGTTTTCATCAGTTACAAAGTTTCCAACTGCACTATCTGAGCCAGATACGACATACACTCCTGTCTCATCTTTTTCTGCTTTAATCTTCTCTCCATCTTTTGTATAAAGGTTGAATTCTGCATTTGCAAGTTTTATAGATTTTGTTTCGGCGTCGTATTTTATGAGGTTGATGGATCCCCGTGTTCTTCTGTCTATGCCGGAAGTAATAATTGCTGCTGTAGAAGATGCATTCTGTTTGGATATCATAAAATTGATATTGGTGTCAGAAAGTTCGTATCCTTCTGGAGCTTTAACTTCTTTAAAATAGTAGGTTCCCCATGGTAAATTGGTGATGACCGGTGTCTCACCATACTCTCCAGTGACAAAGGTAGAGACTGTTCCATTATCTTCATCTGTTGCAAAATTCTCGTCTGTTTTAACTACTGTTCCATCAGCTTTGTAAAGAGCATATACAGCTCCCAGAAGTAAAGTTTTTCCGTCCTCGGAGAATTTCCGAAGTTTTGCAGATCCTGTAATCTGTCGTTGGTAGCTGTAACTTTTACGGTTTTATCTACGGTTGATGCGTCTAAAGTAAATGCGACTGCATCTGCTCCTTCTGGATCAGCTGGCATCTTGTATCCCTTTGCTGGTTGAGTCTCTACAAATTTGTAATCTCCGAAAGTAAGATCATTTATAGTAATCTCACCCAGAGCATCTGTTTTGACTGCTTTAGTATGGATAATCCAGCTATCAGCACCATCTTTTTTATATAAATCAAAGTAAGCGCCCATGATGCTGGATCCATCTTCTATATCTGTCTTTTTCAGAGTTACAGAAGCTGTTTTTTCTTCATTTCCTGCCTTAACCTCTGCGGTTAAAACATTTCTGGAAATCGTAAATGCAATGTGTTCATCGGATTTGATATAGCCTTCTGGAGCTTCCTTCTCTATAAAGTAATAGCTACCCCATGACAGATTACCCACAGTTAAAGTTCCATCTTCTCCAGTAGTAACCACTGTATTTTCACCAACAGAAGAATAATTTCCATCATCATTAAAGAAACACTGTTCTCCTGCAGATGTATAAAGTTCAAAAGTTGCACCTGCCAGTGCTGCTGCATTAGTATTGGTGCTATCCTTCTTAGTAAGAGTTACACTTCCTGGCTTTCTAAGATTCGGTATATCCAGGGTTGTATGTAAGCCATCGATAGTAAACTCTGTTACTTTTCTGTCTACACCATCAACTCTTAATATATCTGCACCCTCTGACTTTATATAACCGTCCGGTGCGGAAATCTCTTCATAGTAATATGTTCCATATGGTACTCCACTAATGGAAATACTACCAATATTGTTAACTTTTTGCTTATCTATAACCACTTTTCCATTACTATTATATACATTAAATACTGCACCATTTAAAGAAGATCCAGATTTATGATCGACCTTTCTCAGTGTCATCTTGCCTACACTTGGCAGTAGCTTTACTTTCATATCTGCTGTAGTTAATTCCACACCTTCCTGTTCCAGTTCAGCGGCCAGGTTATAAGCATCATATGTGATAGTCGCTTTGTTTACAGTATATTTTTGCTCTTGTTTCTCATCTGATGTGGCTTGCATGTTGATGGTAAGGACAGCTGATTTTCTCATATCCATCATGCCATCAGTCATCTTATCGGTGTTGACATGGACGGCAATGGCTTTGACAGTAGAAAGATCTGTTGGGGCTTCGGGTGTCCAGATGCCGTCTGTTATATTCTTTGAATCAGTTGATGCGGTTGCATAGTAGATGATTACTGTTCCACCGATAGCCTCCAGCTTTGAAGTATCTACGCCAGCAAAAGTACCTTGCCACTCGGAGTCTACTTCAGATTCTAAGTTATCAAAAAATGTAATGTTTTTTGCATAAGAGCTTCCAAGTCCAAGTTCTACACGATAGCTATAAAGGGATTTCTGTTTTTCTGCTTCTGTTTCTTTACTGTCGTATACTCTTGTGATGGCATCAGACACATAACCAGTGGAGTAAGCGGTCTTAACAGCTCCTGCCACATACTCACGCCACTCGGAGGCTTTTTCTTCTACATTAGTACGAGCGGTTGATGTTGCAAACATCTCCACTACATTGCTATCTCCATCAATATCGTCTGTATCTGCCTTGACGTTTCCTCTGAGATTGCTAACCTCTCCATCCTGAACAAAGAAATATGTAGCTGCTGGATATGATTCTGTGTGTTCTTCTTTATCTGCATGAGAAAGTGTTACAGGATATTTTACTACTATTTTTACGTTTGAATGCTGATTAAGCGGATTTTCTGAGAGATCAAAATCAATCCGATAACCATGCATTCCATTTACTTCTACTTCCGTAACGGTTGCATTTTCTTCACTAAGAGAAATGGCGTTTCCTTCCATATCCCAACCATATCCACTTATACTGATATCTGCATTTGCATCAATCTTTAAGGCTTTATCTACTATGGCAAAAATGGAAAGCTTAGAAGCAGTGCGGGTAACATTGGATTCAATACGTCCGGTAAAAGTAGCAGTTGTCTTATATCCATCCTCTCTTGTTCCATCTAAAGTTTCGATATCAGTTCTTGCAACCAGACTGGTATATGGGGTTGCTGGTCTTGATGTTCCTGTGTAATACTCTTCTGTCAGATAAACCGGAGCTGATGCTCTTGCTATAATCTCACCATAAACTGTATCATCATGCGCTTCCAGTTCATCTGCATAAATACCTATATACGGCATTTTTGTCGCATCGATATCATTCACCAGCTGACCATCTTCATTTTCGTAAAGCATTTTAAAGTACGAAAAGTTAATAATCTGTCCGTTTCTATTGATTCTTTCTTCTTCTGGCTTTTCTGCCTCTTTATTAGTATCTAAATGGATTTTGATGCCCAGCTTTGGGTTGTATTCAAAAAGTCCATTAATGCCGACTACTCTTACAAATGCTGCTGTAGTATCTTCTGGGAGTGCACAATTTTTGCCGTTGTATGTGATTTTGTCATAACGTTTTACTAAGATGTAATCATCTGGATTTGCTTCTGAATCAGTAGTAGCATAGACTTCCACTGGATACTTGCTTTCTGGAAGAGATATATATGTAAAGCTGTATTCATCCTTTGTAAGCTGTCGATATGATCCATCTTTTAGTTGGGCAATTAAAATATCATCACCTGCGATCAAATCCCAGGTACTGTCTTTTGTGATTTTGAATTCTTTGTTATCTGTGGTATCGCCAGAGAAAAGAGAAATTGCTTTATCTAACAAAGATTTTTTCTTTGGCATAGAATGGGGTCCAATTTCGCTCTGAGTTGCTACCGCTGCAACTGCCTCATCATCTTCTGCTGTACTATCATCAATATTTAATATAGAAGAAACAGGATTTTCCCTGTCCTCATTTTCCACTACCTCTACAAAAGTAACGCCTTCTGTGCTTCCATCACCATCCAGATCTGTCTCTTCTTTTGTAAGGTCTGCCCCAGTCCAAACAGGAATTGCTTTTTCTTTTGCTTCTGTAGCAACATCTTCTATAACTTCATCTTCATCATATAAGGTCGCTTCAACTGCATTACTGTCAGAAGCAATCTGCTCTTTTGTACCATCTTTCCAAACAAGGTTTCCGCTCGGTTCGTGATAAACAGAACTGAATTTTGCTCCAATGCCAAAATCTATAGTCTTTCCAGAGAAAAGCTCAGAAGCCAGTAATCTCTTGCGATTGGCAGTATCGCTGTATGGGCTGTATTTATAAACGCTCCGATTATAAGTATAATAACCGTCCGTCCCCTCCCATTCATAGCGACCCGGAGTGTATGTATAGCTATACTCAGCATATGGAATATCAGCTATCGACTCAATGTTATCAGCATCCACCAGCTTGTCTTTTACCCAGTCCTCATCGTCTTGATACAGTCTATCCAGATGACCGGTTGCCTTAATAGTTGTATCCTCTCCTGCTTCTACTTTCGGATTAAAAACTTCTTTATTCATACCAACAGTAAAAGTTCCAATGTTTCCAGATACATCTCCTTTTCTCTCACTGAAAAGATAAAAACCGTCTTTGCTATCCAGCTGAACATTTTTACCATCTGTATCCTTGACAATAATATCATCTGTGGTAATACCATCTGGTAAATCTAAATCAATATAATAAGCGCTGGAAAGAACGCCCCTTGCCTTGTACTCCGTAGATGCGTAGGTTGACACTTTAAACCATGAGTAGTCTTTATCATAACCACGATATTCCTTACTATCCAGATACTGAATGTCCATCTTATAGCTGCCATCTTCCTGTGCCGTTCCGATCTTTACAACATCAGGCTCGGAAGAAAAATCAAAATGAAGCGGCGGAAGTACAATCTCTTCACCATCTAAATTAAAACGTACTGATCTATCCTGACTATATCCATTTACAGAGTCTCTGGAATTTAAAGTCCAAACCACTTCGAAACCGCCATTAATCGCCTGTGCATCCATTTTCAGCTTGTTTGTGAAAACGTAGGTATCTGTTGTTTCATCCCATGTGCAGTTCCATTCACTCTTTGCACTATCACTTGGTAAAGAAGAAGCTTTCTTTAAAGAAACGCGATTTGCTCCACCAAGTCCCGGCACCTTAAAGCAGATACTGCCTGGATCATAGCTATCCTTTCCGGCTGCCACCATATCATCAATTCGATATGATACAGCCAGCTTAAAGCTCCGATTTTCATCGGAGTCAGAACTCCAACTGTAGCTGTTACTATAGTTTCCCCATGCGGAGTTCACCGTCCATCCGCTCAAAGTATTGCTATAATCTTCTGCCGCAAACGCTGTCAGCCCAGAAAAGTCCACACTGCCAAAGAGCATAGCTCCAGCCAGTAATCCAGCCACAATCCTCTTACCCTTTTCTTTTAAATATCCTTTCACGCCAACTACTTCAATATCTGGGCGCTTTTTTAATTTTCTCATCTTTTTTAGACCTCCTTTTTATACAAGGAAAATGATTTCTTTTGATCACATTTAAAATATGGAGGATGGTTTTAAAAATAAAATCGGATTTGAGGTGAAAAAGGGAAAAGTGACGATATTTTACGGAGATTTAATTCCAATATGGAGAGGATTTTGGTACAATGAATATATAAAAGTATGGGAGGGGTTGTGTTATGAAAAAGAAATATACCTTTATTGCTGCGGTTGCTGTTCTTTCTATTATTACTGCCATACCTGCATATGCCTCTGGCTGGAAATCAGATTCAAAAGGCTGGTGGTATGAATATGCCGATGGAACTTTTCCAAAGAATGCTTGGGCTCAGCTGAGTTCTGATGGTAAAACATCTTGGTACTGCTTTAATTCTGACGGATATATGTACTCCAATACGGTCACACCAGATGGATATTTTGTGTCTGCCAGTGGAGAATGGCGCATTCCTGGAAAAGCATATATGGATGCACTGTCTTCTACAAACAAATTTACACATCTTGTCTCTGTTGGAAGTCGATACTACGGAAATGAATCAAAGCTCATCGATCACGGCTCATACTATGAAGTTACTGACATGGAATTTCAGACAAATAAGTTGTACAACCTGAATTTATCAAATGTGCATGAAAATGATATCATAACTTTAGACAACGAAAAGCTTCATATTCGTGATATAGACAAGACATATGAACATTATTCTTTGTGGACCTCTCTTACAAATGGTGGAGAATACTACAGTGGTTATCTCACACTTGCTGAAGATGGGAAGCATTATTATCGTTGTACTGCCGAAGATGACTGCATTTATCAAGAAACTCTATACCATGGATCTGTTTATTTTTCAAAAAACTGCATCGTTAATGAGCTCAGTTTGGAAACTAATGAATCTGCCCATCTTCCACTTTCTCTTGAAGATCACTTCAATGAAACCCTATTTGATTTACGCTACTATTCGAAAGGTTATATTGACTGTACTTACGAGATGGATAAAAATGGCTTGATAACTCAGATGGATCAGATGTACCTTCCGTAATATATTATGATATCCTCGTCATCGACGGGGATATTCCTCGTTTATGGGATCTTTTAAACTTGCGGTTCAATGACATTTGCCTCTATATGATATACAATCAGATTATAAACAAGAGAAAACACAGGAGGCGAGAATATGCAAAAGATCACTTCGGCTTATGCCAATAAAATGCTGAGAAGTCTTGAAGAAGATAAAGCATTCTGGGTAAATCAAGAAGCTACTTCCAGTACTTATGTTGCTGCAATTAATGAAGAGCCTGTAATCCCGGAATACGACTATGCTACCGTAGCTGCCACCATAGACGAAATCGATAGAAAGATTGTTGCTATAAAACATGCTTTAAATCTGACCAATGCTACCGCTAAAGTTTTAGTAGGCGATAAAGAAATGAGCATTGGCAACATTCTGGTACGAATGGCTCAGCTTAATAAGAAAAAGGCCGTCCTTGACGATATGCGCAAGAGACTTCCAAAAGCTCGTGTTTATAACCGAACATTTGGCTCTACCAGTTCTACTCCAGAGTATAAATATATCAACTATGATTTGGAGCTGATTAAACAGGAGTATGACCGTATTTCCAATACGATCATGGAAATGCAGATTGCACTGAATCGCTATAATCAGACGGTGCTGTTTGAAGTAGATATCTAAAGTTTTTCCGTACAGGGTAGCCCTATTAACAAGTCGATGATTGTTATGGTTCACGGTTATAGTTAAATGTGTTATCTGTTATTTATTCATACGTTCCGGTTCATGGATTTACCTTAATTGGAGAAAATGCAAATTTCACATTCACCCTGTAAAAAACCTGTGAGCAATCACATGTGCGAAGGTACGGTTTCAAGCACGGGCTGCGGGATTTTTTTCCGCAGCCACTTTCTTTATATTAACACTAATATCACTCCTATATGTGAGGTAGCCTATGAAAAATTTTATAAAACTTGATGATTTATCCATCCTGTCCGTTCCCTATATGTATATCGATCACAGGGATTATCTGGCAGATGCTCTTTTCAAACAAAGCCGAATCCATATTCGTTTTAAAGAAGAATTCGCTCATACAAATTCTTCCTACTGCATTATTTTCTGCAGAGTACGAAAAAGAGATACCGCAAAATTTGAAGCTGCTCTTGGTCAGCTGACCAACAAGATGCTTCTTTTAGGATATACAGATTATCCGGAAGCCTGCAATGAAATCATGACATTTTTAGAAAAAGAAAGAGGTGTTGCTTAATGAAGACCTATATTTCCATCGATAAACGGAGCAAAAAAGCCCGGAAAGAATATTACTCCAACCAAAGAAACATTTGGGGACAGGTAAATCCTGTAACCCGAACCATGCCAAGCGGTAAGGCCTATAATCGCCAAAAGAATAAGCAGGAATGTAAAAAGTACAGCCTTTACACTAATTAAATTATATCTTTTTCTATTGTATTCAAATAAATTTGCTTTTGGAATGCCATTTAAGAGATTAAAAACATCAAATATACGAAACCTTGTTTTCATGGTAAAATAAAAATAGTTAACTTTTATTTATTAGGAGAAATAATATGGATAAACTATTAGAATTGCTCAGTAAATACCGTTGTCATCTTAAACATGGATCACAAAATATGGCAGATTTTCTTGAATCAAATTTCCAGGCATACATAAAAGATGTAAAAGAATCTCTTAATGAGAAAGATAATCCTTTAGTCGGTATCGAAATGTGCTCTATGGTTAAGAATACCATTAATGAAATTGAAGAAAATGCTAATAAGCTTGTTGAAGTTCTTCGTTTATATGATAACGGAAAAATTGTAGCAGCATCAATAAAAGCTTTTGATGTATTTGACACTATGAAACCCCAGTTGATGCAACGATATTCTGGTTTATATCAATTAGGTGATTATTATCGTATTCGTAAAATCGGCAGTATTCCATTTCCACTTGAACGCAAAGAGTTATTTCATATTCCTCACAGTAAAAATTATTTAGTTGGAACTGAGCGATACAGTATGCCCGGGTACCCTTGCTTATATTTATCATCTCAACCGGAGTTGGCATGGCACGAATGTGGTAAGCCTACACAATTTGCTATTGCAAAATTTCGTATTCCTCATGAAGAAGAAAACTGTCTCAAATTTATAGACTTTTCTGAAAAGTTGATGCCACTTAAGCATAGTTTCTTTACTTGGTTTCATAATGAGAAAAATAAATCAATCGTACAGAAATATTTACTTAAATATATTTATAGCTACCCATTAAGGGCAGCTTGCTCAGTAGTTGTTGAACATCATGGTGCAAAATTCATTGAGGAATATATCATTCCACAACTTTTGCTACAATGGGTACGCAATGATGAGGATTTTAATGGTGTTCGTTATGAATCTTGTTCTGATTCAGATGAAGTTAAATGCTATGGTGGACATAATATTGTATTAATAACTAAACAGTTCGATGCTGATGGATATGACACCAAGCTACGCAATTGTATAAAAATTGGACTACCTCAAATATTTGATTTGAATACATTAAGATATGATGAACAGGTAGCTCGCCTCCTTAATATAAAGGATATTTCATCTGATCCATTCTTTTGGGGATTAGAAAGTATATCAAGTGATTTTAAACGAATATAGTTCTAACTTCTCCATAGCTTGAACAAAGGAGCACTTTGCTCCTTTGTAGCTATTCTTACATAAACTGCTATAAAAATAATAAATCTTTTATTTTCGATTCAAAAATTCTTCCCAGGCCTCTCTCCACTGGCCGTCCTCAAATGCCCTACCATCCTTATCATAGGTCTGGACACTTTCAGCATACACATAAATTTGATATGGCTCTACTGACTCTGCATTTTCAAAGTAAGTGCAAACAGAGTCAATCAGCTCATCTGTGGATTTCCCAGCATCAACAATCCCTGTATAGTAAAAATATCCACCCAGTTCTGTATCCTCATCTTCTGGTATATATATCCACTCATTTCTTTCTGTATCAGCAGTATAAAAATCATCATAAGCGATAAATCCGGCAGCCTCAATCGCTTCTTTTGCTTCCTCTACTGTAGCCCCATCTTCGATGCTCACTTTTCCAGGCTTGTCAATAGCAAAATATGATCTGCTGCCAGCCACATAATCCGAAAAATCCAAAAACACCCGAATGAATGCTGATGTAGTTCCAGTATTTTTGATTGTCACTGACTTCTGATACACATTCGCCCCAGTCTTTAATTCTTTCGGTGGCTTATAGGTCTCAGTGATTGAAATTTCATTTGTACCGATACTAATAAAATGATTTCCTTTTCTTGTATGCGTCAAATAAGCTAATGTTCCCATAGTCATGCATCCAAGTACAATTCCCAGAAAAATAGCTGCCCGAATAATATTATCAAACATCCGTTCTCTTTGTCTCTTTTGTCTTCTCATCTTCTTTATTCTCCTCTTCTTTGCTCTTTTTTATGGCAAAAACTGCAACTCCAATAGATCCGATAAGAGCAAGACCCGCTGCTCCGTATGCAAAATTGTCACCTGTGTCCGGAACTTTTAAGTCAAATGGCAGATTTGGAATTGGAGATGGCTCTGTTGGATTGGTTGGCTCTGGTTCTTTGGATGGTTCTGTCGGGTTAATGCCTGGGCCATGTTCTTGATCCGATGCCGTACTACCAGAATGAGAACCTTTACTGCTGCTACTATTTCCAGATGATTTGATTTCTGCTGAAAAGATCCACTTTACCTGTGCTTCTTTTAACGCGTCGTCATTTTTAAGATCTGCTGGAAGGGATATTGTAAAAGTAAAGTCTGATGTATCGCCTTTGCTGTATGTACCAAGAAGCTGCTTATCAATTGGACTACTTAGAGGGCCGGAATAAATGAGGTCTTCGTCATTTTTGATTTCTAAAGTTATTTTTTGAAGGATGTCTGCATTATCTATATTTTCCGCTGAAAAATAAATATCGACCGGCTGACTATAGTTATTTCCGACTTTTATAGTTTCTGATAGTTTATCTCCTGGCATCAAATCGCCGAAATTACTAAAAAAATCATCACCTATATGAATCAGACCTTCTGCCCCACCTTCAAAGCTGATGGAAAACCACTGATTTCCTTTTGTTGATACGGGATGAACTGTATGGCTACACTGTTCGATTACTGTGCCAAACCATGGATCTGTACTTTCCCAGTTTGGAGCAAAATTTGCTTCCTGTACTGCATCGACTTGTGTATACAGATAAAAGGATTTATCGGATACTGCCTCTGTCCACTCTGGAGGAAAGCTAATTGTTTTCCCGAAGTCTACGCTTTCGCCAACTTCCAGGGGCTTGGTATAATAAAAATAACCACCTATTTGCTTCCAATCTGCTGAAATGCCTCCAATCATATCCAGGCTTAATCCCAGCGCTTCATCACCTCTCCACTCTGGCTTGATCCGTACCCACGCAGCATTGCCCTCATTTGTGATCCGTGTGATTTTGCTTATAGTCTGTCCGGGAAGAATCAATTTTTTATCCTCATAAACCTTCTCTCTCCCATTCTTTCCTATCTCATAGTCTTGAAGATGAATTGATATATCACCGATCTTGATTGTAGAGATAACATCCGTCTGATACTCTGTCGCAAAAGCTGTTACTGGCATAAATGTACCAAGTATAAATGCCGCCCCAGCTACAGCCATTATTTTTCTCGCATTCATTTTTATTCGCTCCCTTCTTGGGTTATTTGTTTTTATGGCTATATAGAATATGGAGAATGAAGTTGGAAATAAATACCGGAATTTAGGGATTTTAAAAGGAAAGTTGTTTGAAATGAAGGAATGATACAGTATAATTAAGATATCAGAAAAAAGAAGGGATGTATTTTTTATGACATATCTCGTTGCGAAAAAATTTGATCAGCCTGGATGTCTGGCTGTTAAGATGAACCCTGGAAAAGAACTGGCTGAACTGGTATCTGAGATGGGAAGGAAATATCTGGATAAGGGAATTCAGATTCTTACGCTCTCGGATCCAGATACCTTTGGAGAATATAAACCTTATCAGTTTGTTGATTCGATAAAAGAATTTTATAAGCAGGTAGATATCTTATGACATTAAAAAATCTTGCTATTCACTGCACTGTTGATATGAATGGCCTTATTAAAAAGAAAGAACTCAAAGTACGTAATCGCAATAATGATTCTTTTTCTTTTCCAGTTTATGAGTGCCCTTTATGTAAAAGAAAATACACTATTTTGAAGCAGCATAAAGATTTAGTACAAATAACAGTTGATGGAATACCCTATATTAACATCTCACCCGGTGGAGATAAGAAAAGAATATCTCTTAATCATGATAAACCGCATGAAATACCATCACATAGCAACTGCTATATTTATTACTCAAATGCACCCCATGTGTGTGAAAAATGTGGTTGCATCCTTGAAAAACATATTATTTTTTCAGATATCCATCGTAAGCATACTCAAAAGGCCCGCTATTGTTCTACTTGTAATATATACTATTTATCTTATATTGCATATAAATCTACTAAATCCAAATGGCTTGTTTTAAACAAAGATGACTTATCTGCTTATGAAGATAAGCGAAAAATAGAACGCCAACAACATCGCTTACGTAAAAAGCAAAATACACAAAAGCCTAAACCAATAGTACCTCTGCAACCAATATCTCAACAACCACCATTGCAGATTTCGTCGCACGACAACTCTATCCGTGTAAAAGATTTTGTCGTGCGCAGAACTACTTTTAAGTGTATGAACCATGATCACCATCTGCAAAATATTGATGCCCAAATTGACATCATCGATAAGTTCGGAAATATTAAGCATGAGATCGTATCTGCCGGATACTGCCCAAACTGCAATATTTTCTTCATCATGGAGAGCACCTACCAGAAGCTTAAACTAAAGGGTACCCTTGTATGCCGCATAAGTGACGAAAAGACCTACTTAAACGGCACTGCATCAGAAAATGGAATGCGTTTGGCTCAAGAATCCATCCTCATGCAGTATGGCTACAATGTCTCCCAAACAGAAGACCTCTCTTCTGCTCGAAGAAAAAAGATTTTGGCAGTTTTAGTAGACAATGATATCCTCACCAAAAGTGAAATCATCAGCTATTTGGATTTTTTCATTAATCAACGTAAGTATCAAAGTAGATTTGAAAAGGCTATTGAAAAATGGGAATCAGATAAAGAATTTATAGAAGATTATAAAAATGGCAGTTATAAACAATATGGTGTAAAAGGGATTTTTAGAAAATATTGAGAAACGCAGCAATGGCAGGGTCAATGTTACGAAACCCTGCCATTACTTTTTATGATATATTTAAGAGGAGATTAAACAAATTTATGGATTGAATGGTGAATTATGGATTAAAGGTCCTGACCTGCCAGGTCTTTGACACCATTAGTGTTAGCATCCTGAGCATCGATGTTGGTCTGGATATCGTCGTCAGCCTGAGCACCCTTACCTGCAGTACCTTGATTGATAAAGATATCGTAGATGGATGCCAGGTCTTCAGCAGACATGTTATCGGTAATCTCGTAAGCTCCATCAGCCTTAAGTACATTGTCTGCCTGGATAGCGTAAGCTTCAACCTTAATATCCTGTACTGCTTCAGGTACCAGTTCATCTTCAAGTATGTTCATAACCTGCACCTTATCAAAAAGTGCTGTGGTAGACTCACCTTTTGCAAGAGCTTTCTTGTAGCCAAAAACATATGTTCTGGTATCGCCTGTATGATCAGTGCCTTCTTCCTTTTCGGCCAGCTGTACCCAGTCCTTGTCAAAATTATTGGCATGGTCGGTAATCTTGTCGGCAGAATCCTTGAAGTACACCAGTTCATGCTTAGCCAGATCAGCCTTAGATCCATCAATACTGATTTTAGTGGTCTCCTTCACAGGCACTTGGACCTTCAAATAGACCAAGGCATCATTTTCTTTGTTTAAAATTACAGGATCCATAGCGACCTCCTGGTTTGGCACCATGTTTTTGTTTTCGCCAGCCTTTACAGCCGCATCGTAATTTGCTTCAACCAGATCAATTGCGACCTGACCGACAGTAAAGGTATCGGTCGCTGTCTCGGCGTCGGTTAAGTAAGCCAGTGTTCCACCGGCTCCTGCTCCCAGCATAGCCAGCGCAGCCAGACCGATTACTGCCGCCTTTCTTTTTGATACATTTTTCTTTTTCATAATAGATATACTCCTTTCCTTTTTTTAGGTTTTATTTTTGAGGTTTTATTTCTCTCTTGCCCTCTATACATAGTAGGCGGAAAAGTTTCCGTGATTTAGGTAGATTTGGAAGATTTTTTGAAAAAATTTTTATTTTTCTTTTTTTAGTTGGGTTTGGGGAGGCAGAAAAGGTATGTACGGGCGTTATCTGTATTGTAAGCACAGGTGATAAGTATCAGGACTTTATCTGCGTCTTGGATGTTGAGGCTGTAGTTTTCCTGGAAGTAGGTTTTCAATTCTTCTTGAGATTCTGGCTGAATTCGGAGAGATGGATCGGCTTTTCGTGAAATACAAAGTACTGGAGTATAATGGTGGATTTGATTATCTGTATAAATGGTGACATCCTGATGACTTTTAAGGAATTCAGTGTTTTGAAATTTGGAAATGTCTCTGAACATAGTGCCATATTTATAACCAGCTTTCATATGGTGGCCATAAATCGAAATGATACCTGAACCGTCTATGGTACTGTTAGTATCCAGAAAGATGGATCCTGAATAAAGTTTTTTGCCATTTAAGTCTATATGGAGATAAAACTCATTGTCCTCGGAATTTTGAAGAATTGGGTAATCGATGGCTGTTCCGGGGATAGTGATCCAACCTTTGACTGCATGGTTTTCGGTCATTAAGCTGATAAGGCCTGGAGGAATTTGCTCATTTGATATTCCCGGGACTACTACCTGGGATACTGGATTTTCTAAAGTTTCAGGAAGTTTGGGGATAGACCAGACTTCTTTGGCTACATTGGCATAAGTGCTCTCCGCTTTCAGTCTTCCAACTGCTTCTCTTCCGATATATATGGAGATGGCCAGAGCAACTGCCCCGGCCAGTATTCCTATAACCTTATATGTCTTTCTTTTCATACTGCCTCGTTCTCCTCTTCTGTCTTTTCAGAAGAAGCACCAGATGTCTCCTCTTCATCGTCATCATCGTTAAAAAGCTTTTCGAGTACTGCCATTACGATATTTGCTAAGATAAGAAAACCACCGATAACTGCATTTTTCTTCGTATCCAGTTTGCTAAGGATTTTGCCAATTTTGGGGATACAGAGTTTATATTTACCGATTACATTTTCTGGGCTAAGTGGAGCCAGATCTTCAACTTCGTTGTTGTCCCCTTTGGTAGTAATGGTTCCGTCTTCACTAATTTTTACTGCTCTGTGAGTAACTGTTGCGCCTTCGCCATCCCCTGACTTAAAGGCAATGATATCTCCTTCATGAACATTCTTGTCTTTCGTGTCAATAAAAACAACAGATCCTGTTGAAATACCAGGTTCCATAGATCCGGAAAGTGTAATAAAAGGTTCAATCCCGAAAAGCTTCGGGACTGAAATTGCTAATGCTGCAATGATCACTATAAAAGTCAGTGCCAGCACAAATCTTGATAAAATCTTCATATTTTTCAAAACCTCCTCTATTTTACAAAAATCAAAATGTCTTTTATTAGGGTAAAACCAGTTATGCAAAGAATTCCCGTTAAACAGATCTGATTGATACAGTTGGTTACTTTAGGACTTATGCGTTTTCCAAAAAGCTCTGGAACCGTCATCATAATCTGTCCACCATCCAGCGCTGGAATTGGAAGCAGATTGCCAATAGCCAAAATGAAATTTGAAGCGTAAAAAAGATTAAACGCTCCGATTAACGCTGCTTTTATTCCTGTTACTCCGGCAAAAGCTGTAGCAGCTGCTGCTGACATATCAGATAAGTTAGAATGGCTCGTTTGCATCCCGGCAAAAAGTGAAGGGACAATACCAGTTACCAGGAACTGCAGATTTCCGAAAAACTTCTGGATCACAGCAGAAATGGAAAAACTATCTCTCAGCCCATATACAGCCATCAAAGCTATAATCGCCAAAATCAGATTTACTCCTGGTCCTGCTGCAAAAATACAAATTCTTTTCCAAGCTGGCAGAATCATCAATGCTTCTTCTTCGATTTCATTCGCTCCGCTCAAAGGCATCAGCTTTACCTTCCAATCTGTCCCAGCTACTCTTTTATGCCAGATTATCGGACCAAACCCGATAGAAAATCCTTCTACAGGAATCCCACATAATCTTACTGCTATATAATGCCCCAGCTCATGCACTATCAAAGCCAGGGCTAATAAACCTATATAAATAAGTAAGAGCATTTTTTTATTCCACCTCACCATCCTCTTCTACTGCCTCCGCCTGATCTGCTTCAGCCACTTCGCTCTTCTTTCCGCCTTCTAAAATCTCTTCATCTTCTGCATCAAGAGCAATCGCAAACTTTTTACTGAGCATTTTAACTTTGGAGACTGTAGCCTTTCTATAGTCCACAAGAATTTTAACTGCTTCCTCAGACATAAACCAATCCACAACTGCTTTACTCTTCCCTGCTTCTACTGTCAGCTTTACTGTATCGCCCATATCATCTTTCCCATCCAGAAATCCGTTCACAGACTTTAAAGATTTAAGAGAATTTACGATTGTATCCAGAGCCTGCTCCTGTTCTGAGGTTTTCATTATTTTTGCCATTTTCTTTCGCTTCCTTTCTGCCCTCGTCACCTCCGGGGCGGGTTATAAATTTTTTATGTAATCTAAAAGTAAAATCTTATGCTGCTACAGTCATCCATGCAGCTGCTATTCCATATCTTTCATAAAAGCTCTGACAGAACTTCTCAGCCATCTCAATCTCTCTTTCATCAAAAACCTTATAAAAATCTGGTAATCGGCATGAATTATCTACAATCAGCTTTGCGTCTTCATCATCTGACTCAGGAACTTGATGGTAAAAATCGTAGCTGCTGTCATAAAATCCCATGTCATCTTCGCTTCGATATAAATGCCATTCTTCTTCAAAAAACTTCATAAGCGCTGGCTCTTCCAAAACCTGTTCGTCACTTTCAAAAACGATTGGTAATCCATCCAAGTCACATACGACTTTGTCATCTAATCTTCTCTTTAATAAAAATCTTTTTTCTCTCATAAAAATGCCTCATCTTTCTCTGACTTCTTCAGTCAGGAATCTATCTTTTTGCTTACACTCATAATATGGAGAATCAAAAAACTACCAAAACTCTGGAACAAAAATTCTTTTCAAAAATAATATGGAAAATGGATTAGAAAATAAAATCAAAATCAGGGAGTATAATAAGGAAATAAAAAGAAATTTTTATTGGGAGTGTATTTACTATATATAAGGAAGAAAAACTCCGGCTCTGGCTAAGATTAGTAGCCAAAGCCTTCGATGCCAAGCGCATTACCAAATGCCACCAGTGGCTGCATCATCTCAAGTTCTTCATTTGTGTAAACTCTGTCAGGATTTCTGCTACAGTTTCCATACTTGAGCTTGTAGATGTCCTGCTCCAGCTTGTCGGAGCTATAGCCCATCTTTGCCCAGACAGGATTCATGGAAGAGGCAATCTCTACACCAAGATTATCAATACTTCCAAGGATTTCTCCAAAGCTCTGTCCTTCTCTTAAGCCTTCTCCAATCCTCTTGCAGCCTTCAATCAGAGTATCGTTGATATCAGCGATCGCAGTAAAGCTAAGTTTTACATCTTCTTCATCTTCGCCAGTCTCATCGGCAAACTGCTTAACAGTGCTATCATCCAATAAGTAAACACGGGCATCTTCATCTTCAAAAACCAGCTGTTCATCAGATCCTTTTAATCCAAACAGATACTCTCTGGCGGTCTTGGTAATGCTCTTTTCGATGCCGTTCATCTTATCAACATCAGCTTGAGTTACGCTGGTGCAGTTAGCCAGAGTTGGAGCTAAAGCACATGTAGTTGTAAGCATACCTGCTGCAATACTGAGTAAAATTTTTTCCTTTAACATAAAAATCTCCTCTCTGCCATCGTGACCTCCGTGGCGGGCACTTCATATATCAAACAAACTGTAAAAAATCACATTAAAACTTGGAAAATCAGGAAGAACTTTATCCTTTATGAAAATCAAGAACTTTTCTGCTTTGATAAAATGTCTACGCAAATGGGCAACCGGAGCTTCATCTCGTTCACTCACCTGCCAGGTTCATCTTCTGTACTGTAAATCTTTTATCTTTACTTCTATTATTAATATGGAAGATACTTTAAAAAATAAAATCGATTTTAGGGGGTTTTTGAGGATTTTGAGAATATTTTTTAATATTTTTTTCTAAAAAAATTCCTCCGGCAGAAAAGATGTGGCTGTAGGAGGAATTGGATGTGATTTGGTTTATCGTGTTCTGGGATGAGTCTTGGAATTTCCTTTATCCCATAGTGGGGCAATGCTGACATCTGGGACTGGGGTAAAAGCCGGATTTCGGTTAAATCGTTCATATAATTCTTCATTGATGATATGGTTTACCTTCTGCTTTATCAGTTCATATGGAGGCTTGTCCCTTCCATCCAGATAGTGGCTGAAGATTTCTGATCTGATGTCGGCTTTTAGTGATTTTCCATTAATGAGATCATGGCTGTAATCATCCGGGATTCTGAGTATGTTTTTGTGATCCTTATAAACAGCATATCTGGAAATATATGGGTTTACTTTGTATCGGTCACTTAGTTCATCAAAAGTGATGCAGTTATGTTCCATAGCCTCGATGATAATCTTCGCATGCAGAGCATCCGTAAAACGATTAAGTTCACCCTGGCGTTTATACTTGCGGGGATGCTTTTGCACCTGTTCGTTGCTTTGTGGGTCCACTTCTGATATAAGGCCGTTAATGCGATTTTGATCGAGTTCTCCTAAGCTGCAATGACTTTTTGTGATTGCATAACTTATAGGTGTGGTAAAATATTTGGAATCTGTATCTCTGATAAGATTGCCACCATAACCACCACCGACTAATGCTGCACAGAGACAGCCAAAATTGCGATACTCTTTTGGGATTTCACCATATTGAGAACCGTCTCTTAAAAGAGCTGCTACTGAAAGCCAAACGCCTTGACCGGATAAATTCTCTTTGGGGATTTCTGAAAGCCTAATGGTTTGAGCCTTGATCTGGTTCATATAGTGTTGATAGATTTTATCTTGTTCGTTCATGGGATTGCTCCTTTCTTTTCTCATGCCATAGTTTATCTTGTCTGGTTACTTCCAGTCCTTGCACGATACGCTGAGCTTTTTCGTAGACAGGATTTGGAACTGGTGCTGGATTATAGCTATATGGGACGCCTTTTTCTTCATCCCAAAAGTCATAATTCCAAGTGCTTGGTAAACCGCTTTGTATAGCTGTCTCGCACATGGCCTTTGTCCAGCTATCTTCCGGGATATATGCTAAAGCTTCCGCATTCATAGCTACTGCTATTGTAAACATATGGATATCTCTGTATTGCTTCGGAACCATAACTATGGATAATGGATTTTTGTTGATTGCTTGTATCCAGAAACTCTTTGGCTTATCCCAGATGCTTAGATCCAGCTTAAGGGGACTGTATTCATCTCTGGCTATTGCTTTAAGCATAAATTCTTCCCTGGATTTGAATTCGGCTGGAACGTGATCTAATACTTCATAACCCGCATTCCTTATAGCTTCAAGGCATCTATCTGGTGTCTTATACTTTTCTGGGATAAAGGCTAAACAGTCTCCATCTCGTCTCACTGCATCATCACATATAGCTTCAGTAATCTTATCCTGTGGAAAATATTTAAGGGCATATGGGATTCTTCCATAAGCTGACATACATAGAGCTGGAGTTCTTTCTGCTTCTGGAATGTAGCTTAACGCAAAGGCTGGTGAGAGTTTGATTAATGCTTCATAAATTTGATGTTTGTATTGATCCTTGATGTCGGATATGCTGTACTGATGGTCGATTAGGATTGCTTTGGCTGCCTGCTCTATCTGCTCGGCTGCAAATGTTGCTTCTGTCATAATGTTCATCCTCCTTCTGATGTCTATAGTATGGAGGTTAGTTTTTAAAATAAAATCTGATTTGAGACGATATAGATATGTTGTCAGCTGATTGTATCTCTCTAAGCTACTCTCTTACCAGGCGAAAGGTATTCGATTTATTATGGAAGCTGATTATGCTGCCTGCATATGTTATCTCTTAACTGCTGTGAATACGCTGCCGTAAAAATACATTTAGCTATAGTTGTTTCCGATTCTGTTAAACATGTATTCATTATTAATTCAATCAATCATATTAGATATATAAGCATTATTAATATAATGTCCCTCCGTACTATTGAGGCTCAAATTTCTTAATATGGGAGGTCTTATCTATTATGAGCAAACAGACAGCATTTGGAGAACACGAAGCTATACTGAATCGGTATTACAACATTGGGGGATTTAATAGTCCTGAACGTATTGGTTATATGATGAAAATGATTCGGGATCTTAAACCATCTTCTATGATGGAATGGATGCATTGGTATTTCGAGTATGTTCATGACTTTCCTTATCTATACAATCTCTCAATTGAATTCTGGAAAACAATTCCTACTACATATGGAATTGTTTTCAAAGAAGCATTAGCCTACGTTGGGGATATAATGTTCCAACGAACTTTCTCTGGATATTGCAAAGAAATAAATGCTTTACAGATCTTACGCCGTGTCATCAATCCTACTATCCAAGAGTCTCCTGCAAACTGGGATAATCTCTACTTCATTGATTTCTTTTACTACGATAAAACAGGACATTTAGTTGGTATCCAACTTAAACCAGAATCTTTCTTGCATGGTCATTATGAACAACATATAGCTATCAATACTAAAATGCAGCATTTCTGTAGTACTTACAACGCAAGGGCATTTATCCTTTATTATCGACAAGGATATAACGCCAAGTCTAAGGATGATTTCTTTATTAACTCAGAAACAATAAATCTAATTAAGCAAACCGCAGCTTAACTTCTTATGGAGTAGATGCAACTTCAAATGCATCTGCTCTTTTCTTTTGCAGGTAAATCATAACACTATAATTCCTACTTTTCCTTGTTATCCCAGTTTCCAAAAGGTCCAGTTCGGCTTTCAAATTTAGCCAGGTTGGTTTCCATATGGTCGAGTTCAATACTTTCGCTTTATCTAATATCATCCTGACTTTCCATGTAATCTCTCCCACACAGTATTACCGACATAATATAAACATATATATCATCTCCCACCTATAAATCTGTTCCGAAAATCAAATTTATCTCTACCTCGACAATTTTGAATCAATTATATCTGCATGGTATAAAGAGAATTTTGATATTTGAGATTATACCTGTATACGAATAAAAACATAGAGAGATAATTGATGGCTGGTTGAATGTCTGCCTACGCCAATATCTACGCTAATTCTGCTTACATATCCGCCGATAGGCGCTTCTGAACGGCAAGAGACACACTATGGCCTTATGCCAATTCGCTTAAGACAGAGAAAGACTACCCAGCTTTCCTACATATATCTTTTGTTTCTGATCCAATAGAGTAAAAAACCATATCTGTAGTTTTTTATTATAAAGATAATGATTCCAAACACTAAATCAGCTTACTGCACTATATCTCAAACGTATCCTTTTTCTGAATTGTATAATTCTTGTACCTGATCTGATACAAATAAGATAAACCATGTTCTGAAAGCTCATAGTTTCAAATCCAAAATACGATTTCCAACATGAATAATGAAAATTCCAAACTGTAATCCAAATTCCTTGGCAAAGACAAAGTTTCCTGTATTTGTATTTATTTATAAATCTCTTTATTAGAGATTTATAAATAAATTTACCCTACGGCTGGGGAACGCACGGGACCGCATAAACACTGGGGATTCCCGATTTTGCCCGTCGCCGTTTAGTTAGGTGGCGTCGCTATTTAGTTAGGTGGTTGTCGCCAATTAGTTAGGTGACGTCGCCCGTTAGTTAGGTGCCATTTCGCCGATTTGTTAGGTAATGTCGCCATTTAGTTAGGTGCCCGTCGCCAATTAATGAGGTGAGAGTTCTTTAAATGCAAAATAAAAAGCCCAGAGAAATGATCTCCAGGCTTATGTACTACTTTTATAAAGTAATTCCTACTCCACTCTTATCTGGTAATACTTCATAGCCAGCAATTTTTCCACGTTCTTTATAAATATCTAAGATGCTATCAATAAGTTTTCTGTCCTTGTATTGTAATTTTCGATCTTCTGGCCATTTAAAACCAGCTCCCTGCATAATGGTACTATACTTAATTACGTAGCTAAAATCATCGTCCTTATTCTTGCGAGACAACCCAGTGATATAGCCAATCAACATATCACGCACACCAATTTTTTTTAAACTCATATTTCCGCCAATGTTTAACCAGTCAAATTCTATTCCTCTTAATTGTCTCTGAGCTTCCGCATAGCGATACAGAATCGGGCATTTCAGCAGGTTAATACCATAGATACGTTCTTTATTTGGTAAAAGTGTGGAGTACTCTTCGCATTTAATCAGTGTACTTTTCAGCGTATATTCTTTTGCCAGAGTATTTTTTGCAAAATATTCAAGCACACGCGGATTATCGTTAGCAACAACCAATGTTGCCTCAATGTGTTGCAGTTTTCTTAAAGATTCCTTCAGGCGATTTTTCATAATTTCTGAAACACAGATCATATCCCTACCACAAATCTTGCCGTAAATGCTGATATATGACATTTCACACTCATCTTTTGATTTGTCCGGTCTTTCCAACCATAAAGTATAGATGGCATCCATCATAGCCTTATCAAACATATCGACTGCGGCACGGTTGTAGGTCAATCTGGTATGAGACTCTCCTGGCTGAAGTGCTGGCTCCATGCTGGTCGGCAAAGACTCCAACCGAGCATATAACTCTGCATAATCATGTCCTTTGCCGCTGGTCTGAAATCTAAAAATTCCAGCATCAACCTTAGATGCTGCACAATCCGGAGAAAGACTTATCAGTCGTTTTACAAGTTTAGAAGAATTATACTCTACTTTTCTGTCCATAAAAAATCCTCACTTTCAAAAATAAAATTTATAGGTTCTATAGCAATATGATTGCTGGTTACAAAAATAAAATCGGATGCGACTTTTAATAGAAAAAGTCCATAATCTCTGCTTCTGTAAATCTTGGATTAGTGACAAGCTCTTTTGACAGTTCAACTGCTTCTGGCTCTGATGTTTTATCTTCAGCTGGCGGATTTCCTTGCTTTTTTGTAATCACTTCAGCCTTGCTACTTTTACCAGCCAGCTTTGAATTTCTTGCAGGCTGTTTTTCTTGTGTTCCCTTATTATCAGCAGTTGGAGTTGACTTTGCTGTTTCAAAGTAATCGCATGCGGAATAATAATCCAGTACAACAGAAGCACTATTATCACCATGCCGAGCTTTTAAAACTTGCAATTCCATCTTGCGTGGAAAAGCACTACGTGCTTTCAAATAATCAAATCCGCTTTTTCCTACTCCATAGTACTGTAAGGCAATCATAATATCGGATGAATACTCAATGATACCATTTCCTTTAAATGCATTTGTAGTGATTGGTACATTATAAAAATCTCTATTAATAGCAGAAATTAAGATAACTGGTATATTAAAATCCTCAGATATAGATTTCAAACCATCCACTTTTTCTCGGATAGCATCATACTCGCTTTTCATTGAGTCATCTGATGGGATAAATTGCAGATAATCTACAAAAAGCACTGGTGCCTGCAATCCTTTATTAATATAATTGGTTTGGATTTCATTTCTGATTGCTGATACTGTCCAACCTCTCTTACCGCAACCTTTTGATTTCTTATCTATGTAGGAAAATGTTTTTAACTCATATGCAGCCTGCCTTGCACAGTCCGCCTGGTATGCAAATAGCTCTGGCGTTAAAGGTTCAATGAAATTTTTATTATGTAGTTGGCTTCCATTCATTATGCATTTTTTATTGCTCTGCGTAAAAATACGCCTTACCACAAATTTATCCATCAAATCCTTGCCACTTGTTTCAACTTCAACAAAAAGTACATTTCTTCCAGTTTTGGCAATATTATCAGCGATTTGATTGGCAAGTGTTGTTTTACCTGCGCTTGGAGTTGCTCCAAGAGTAATCAACTCATTAGGAAATCCCCCACCTAATGCCTTATCCAGCACATCAAAACCAGTAGGAATATAGTCAACATATCGTTCAGGATTTTTCTCTATATAATTTCCTAACAAAAAATCAAGGGTTTCAGCCATAGTTTTCTCTCCTTTTCACTTTCTGCCTATAATATGGAGAATGAAAAATGGAATGAAAACTCCAGCACAAAAAAAATATCCTTGAAATTTAAAAAAGATTTGAAAAAATACGAAAACGAACTCAGTTCGGATTGACGTTTTGAGCATAGAAAAAAGAGGCTCCTGGACTGGAACCTCTTTGAGGAGAATGTTATTTATTTTCGCTGTTTACAATTTTTATTTGTCAGTGACTTTAATAACAGGCTTACCATCCACAATATTCACACTGAAATCATGTGTGTTAAAATATTTTACCGTATCAAGGTATTGTTGAGTTGGCTTCTTTCTTTTAAGTGACTTACTGGTAACAAACAGAGAGTTTGTATTGATCGCATATCCGTCATTCATAAAATCGAACCTCCTTGATTATATTCTAACACAGCTTTATGAGTAATCCTTTCAACTCTCAGTTGATATCCTCTCTTTCTTTCTTATGTTATAATTCTTTTAAAATCCCAGATCCGGAGGAGCATGTATGACAGCCAGAAAACCAACCCATCCAGGAGCTGTTCTTCTGGAGGACTTTATTAAACCACTCAATCTCTCAATAGCAGAAGCAGCAAAAATACTTGGAATCAACCCTAAAGCATTATCCGAATTTATAAATGCAAAGACACCATTAACACCCGCTTTAGCGTTTCGTATCGCTAAAGCAACAGATACATCTCCAGAAAGCTGGATGAATTTGCAGCAGAAACTAACACTTTGGGAAAGAAAGGAAGAAAGCCAGTATGACACCTGATCAAATCACTAAATTCAAACAGCTTTTGCAGCATTGCCTTATCAAAAGCCATCACCTTTCAGTTTCTAACGCATATAAGGCTGTTCAGGATAGCTACCTCAATAAAGCCCTTGAAGATGATCCCGATTATGCGGATCACGACAGTATAGAGTATTGGGCAAAAATTATTTACGAAGAATATACCCAAAAGACACAAAAATAAGTTTATATCAAAATCTCCAAAACGAACTTAGTTCGTATTCGCATTTTTATATTCAAATTAGGCCGGACATCCCATTTGCCCGACCTTTTTTATATATGTAGTCTCATCTTTCCCTATATTTCCCCTTCTTTTCTTCTTCCACTGCTTGAGCATATTGCTTTCGAGCCGCTTTTAAAGCAAGCTCCCTGCTCCCATACCATTTCCAAAAATCTGAAGTCTTTCCACCTAAGTTAAAATTGTTAAGCATTCCAAGTTCTCTATACCGTCCAGCAATCAGATCCGATACAATCTGCCGATCTTCTTTACCATCGGAAATAAACTCACCACGTTCCTTCTGATCTAAAAGCATCTGTTGTATCTGCCACTGCTCTGTAAGTGTTAGGTTACATTTATCTACAGGATATCCATTAATCCTGATATCTAAATGCATTGATATACTGAGCATATAGGACGGCGCTGACTGACCATCCCAAACTCTTGTAGCATACTTAAAATTTCCACGTTCCGGATCACGCCAGCTTGGCTGTTCAAAATATCGTAGCATTGCTTCTCTTGCCACACCATCCCTTCCTTTGGGCGATAAAGTCATCGCAACAGCAGCCTCTACTGGTACCAGAAAAAGCTCCATATCTTCTCCAACCAAAGTCTTAGCAGGGATCAGCACACCTTGTCCTTCCTGATTCCCATCTTTATTCCATCTATTTTTATAATCTAAAGATACACTTAAAGCTGCAATATCTGCATTACTGCTGGAATCAGAGTAAGAGGCCTCTGCTATCAAAGCCAACTTATCTGCATTTGTGAGCCCATAATGATACGGGTCCAATGCAAACTGCATCAAAAAGTAACTCTGCCCAATCACATTATACTCAACTTTACGAGGCAACTTTTCCGTTCGATAATCCGTATAGTAATGCTCTTGCTTTAAACCGAAATAATCATCATCCCGTGTAAGCCTTAAATACGCCAGTCTCTTAGCAACAGCATCTGGTGAGTTGTCGATTTTATCTTGCTGCCAGCCATCATCAAACAAACTCCTTAAAAAACCCAACATTGCATCCTCCTTTCTCCACGCCGACCAAATCATCAAAACGAACTGGGTTCGTTTCATCATTTTTTACTCTAAAATTCAAAAACAACCTCAGTTCGTTTTACACTTTTAGAGATCAAGTATAGTCATTATAATAACTATGTCCGACTGCCTCTGCCTTTTTCTTTCTTCTCTTCTTTTTCCTTTTGCTTAGCAGCCTTTTCGTCACGGATCTCTTTTACAACTTCTCTTAATTTTTTCTTTTCTAATGGATCTTGAAAATCCAGATGCTTAAGCTGCGGAATTTTAGGAATAAGATTTTTAAAATCATCTTTAGCAAGGGTGATGGATGTGCCATCTTCTGATTCGATGCATGTATATGGGATTTTATGTACGTCCAGCTCGATCCGGACCAGAGATGTTTCTTTGGGGCTTTGGTAGATTTTTTCTACAACACCATGACCATCGGCGTGCTGCATCAGATCCTTAATTTCCAGATTAAAGCTTTCGATCAATTGATGTCCGTCTTTCTTCATATCTTCAATCAACAGATCCATAAAACGTTGATCCTCCGCTTTATAGATATACTGGTAGATGCCCGGAGATGTACGGAGCTGAGTTCGGCAAGATAAGATATCTGTCTTTTGTAGCTTTTCTTCAAATGCCTCTGCTACTTCCTGGCTGACTGGAACAGTCATAAGTGTGCCGCCTTTTTCAACATAACTGAGGAAATTTTTGAGCGCTTTCTTGTCTTGTTCTGCGCCGCCTCTCTCTTCAAGCATCTTTAAAAGTGCCTGAATTACGTTATCAACGCATCGGATTGATGCTGTAGCAATCTCTGTTGCCATTCTGAGTTCTTCTGCCATAGTTTTTACCTTCCTTTCTAAGATAGAGTATGGAGAATGGAAAGGAAAATAAAATCAGATTTTGATATTTAGAAACAAAAATACTATATTTCTGTAGGGTTTTAGGGAAATTTAATAGATTATTCCATTCCAGATTGTACAAAAAGTGATACAATATAAATATAACGTATTGGATCATTTTATCCTGTCTGGACTTGGCAGGATACATAAGGAGGTTACTTTATGAGCACTTTTAAAACTAACGATGGCGTAGAAATTTACTATGAAGTACACGGAGAAGGCAGACCACTACTGATGCTTCCAGGTTGGACATGCTCAACAAAATTCTGGAAACAAAACGTGAACGAACTTTCTAAATCCTGCAAAGTCATTATGATGGATCTTCGTGCGCACGGAGAATCTGAAAAGGTTATGCATAGTCACCGCATTTCCAGATATGCTATGGATGTGAAAAACTTATTGGACTATCTGGATCTGAAAGATGTGACAGGTCTTGGCTGGTCTATGGGTGCATCCATTTGGTGGAGTTATATTGAGCTGTTCGGAAATGACAGATTAAGCGGCCTTATCTGTGTAGATCAGTCTCCAGCTCAGTACATCGGTCCTGACTGGCAGTGGGGGCAGAAAGGCTGCTATGATGTAGAATCTTTTATCAGACTTTGCTGCGGTATTCAGGCTGATCCGGAAGGCTCTGCTGCTGGTCTGATCACTGGCTGTCTAAATCATGCTCCTGATCCTGAAGATGCAAAGATGCTCGCTGCAGAAGCAAATAAATGCCCTCCGTACGCACGGATTGAAATCATGCGCGACCATACCAATCTGGATTGGAGAGATTTTATTCCTCACATCAAATTGCCGACTCTTGTATGTGTCGCTAAAAAGAGTAATATTTTTGATTGGCACGGCTCTGCATGGGTTGGAGAGAATATACCTGGCGCAAAGACCGTTTTCTTTGAAGATTCCGGCCATATGCTTTTCTGGGATGAGGCTGAGAAGTTCAATAAAACTGTGGCTGATTTTGTTTGCAACCACTAATCTTTTAAAAGACAAGAGGCAGGACCAGACATCCTGCCTTTTCTATATCTTATCTGCAATAACTTTTCGTTTTCGCTTCTGTTTTTCCACCCAGCTTTATTTCTGGGTGATTCTTTGCCAGATTCTTTTCCAGTGCAGGCAGATAACTACTCAGCTGACCCTGTAGCCAGTTGGCTCCGTGCTTTCCTAAAACCTCCCTATATGCAGCATGGACGTGCGGAGTATCTTCATATACTTTGTGGATAACTTCCATTGGTTCTAAACTGCCAAACTGCTTTTTCCACTGCGACTTCTGTTTTTCAGGATTTCCGCAGTAGCCCGCAGCGAAACTGATATACATCTTCGCTTCATCTGACTCACTGCAAATGATTTCTTCCGTAGAACGTTGCTTTTCAAAGCCCATCAGCGTAATGCAATGAGCTTTCCCGGCCGGTAGCTTTCTTTCCCCTTTGCATATAGCAGTTTCAATCCTGCATGCGTTCGGGTCAAAATAAACAATACCAGAATATCCTTCCCTACCATAAATCTCTTTATAAAGATCCAAACACTTTTTTCTGATTTCCAGCCAATCGAGAGTATATTTGACTTGCACTATTGTTTCTGGCTTCTTTTTAGTCGCTGGGACTATAAAAGATGTGGCAGATACACGATTTGTTCTGGCATATCTATGAGGAGATGGACTGTATTGAAGTTCCTTATTTTCAATGGCAGCTTTTAATTTATTTATAGCAACAATCAGCTCGGGGTTATTGGTATACTCAGAATAAGAAGGCATTGGCATCATCTTACCTCCCACCATTAAATCAATACTGTCTTCAAAGATATCAGGATTATCATCCGTCATGATACCAATTGCAGAAGCGCCAAAGCGCAAATCAGGTGCAGTCTCTCTATAATACTGTATGGCTTCTTCCAGAGTAAGGTCATCATAAATAATGCCCTGGAAAGGATACTTTGCAGATTGATGGTAATAAAATCTCATGTGTTGCACCTCCTGCTGATATTTATTATTATAGTATGGAAAATGGAGTAATAAATAAAATCAGTTTTTGTCACATTAATCTCAGCTTGCCTCTTCCTTTTGCACTACAATCTCATCAATTGTGCATTCAAAAATCTGTGAAAGCTTCACTAATTTATCAACCGTGGGTAACGTTTCTCCAGCAAGCCATTTATAGATAGCTTGGGCAGACTCCAGCTCCATCATATCTTGCAGTCTAAGCACACTTATACCTTTATCAATCATCAGATTATTGATCTTTCGTCCAGTCATCTTGCGATCAACTATTTTCATGTATCCTCTTTCTTCTTTGGCGCCATTGATTTTCCTTTGTTTTTGTATACTTATATTTTATCGTGGATCAATATAGATTGCAAATTCTGGCACAAAAATACAGATTGAATACAGAATACAAAATTGCAATTAAAAATAGGAGCAGATGTCCCTGCTCCTGGTATGCTTTATAGCTAATTTAGATTGTTTCCTGCTGTTCGTCAAAGGAAATATCTTCTTCTGGATTGAAATGACATAAATCCTCTTCCGTTCGGCAATCAAAATACAGTTCTTCTAAATCGGGATTTTCTATGAGTTCATCTACAGATGATGAGATTACAACAACCTCAGCCGCAAGAACATATATATCAGTGGGAAGTGGATTAAGATAACTGCTTTCCAATCTCTTCTTTATATCGAATGTCGCCAGTCTCTGTTCTGCCTCTTCTTCTGCAACGCACATATCATCGATCATTACTTTTTTGATCCCCGCTATGATCCACTCTTCCAATGCATCTACAATCAGTCGGTTCTTCTGGCTTAAATAATCTTGATAGTCCATTCCGGCTGCCGCAGATACTTTTTCTTCATCAATCTGCAAATCTGCGGCAATGACCCCTATATCATAAATTCGCTGTTTCGTAGCCATTTGTAAAGCATCCTCCATTTTCAAAATCTCCTCATCTTTTGTATACTTTCTACTTATATGTTTGCAATCACCTTATCTAAAAGACCTTGATCTTTCAAAAAGACTACCCCATCAATAATCCCTGCCGTGTAAATCGCAGAAAGCTGCACATCGTGCAAATCTTGCATGGTTGCCATCAGATCATCAAAAAGAGCCTTCTGTTCCTGGTTTAGCTGTTGACATACCAGTGTATCAGCTAAATCACATATTTTCCTTGTCAACTCCCTGTTTTTCGGAATCTCTGAAAGATACCTTTGCATAGCTTCTATCCTATACGGCTCCATCAGGTAAATCAGTGCTTCTAAAATCTTTCTCTTTTCTTCATCTTTCACCACTCTCACCTCCTTCTTTATCTTTTCTGCAATCTCCAAAGACTTTTGATAGAATTTTTGGCATACCAGTACGAATATACTCAGCCTTTATTTGATCTTTTTCGGCTTCAGTAATCGAGATATGTACTCCATAAGCCAGAGATAAGGCAAAAATGTCTGTTTTGCTTACCCAAGATAGAATCGACGATATCTCTGATAAAGAGAGATTTTTATCGAAAAGATGGTAGCAAACTTCCGTGCTGACTAAAATCCACATCTGTTCTGATATCATCTCCTGAAAGTTGAAGAAGCGTTCCCAAGTATCGATCTCCTTTGCATAGTGAAGAGCATAAGCAGTTTGCTTTGTTTTATCCATGTCTTTCAGCTTATCAAGGCATTCTAATCTGTGAATTTCTATGTCTTCAACATTTTTCCCGCAAAGTTGATGAATGATGAGATCAATTAAGCTATTTGGATACATCTCTGTCTGCCTCTCCCGTAAATCTTCAATCCGTTGTCCTACCACTATATTGAGAGCTTTTAAAATCTCTTCCTTATTCTCAATTTTTTCCATGTCTCTCTTCTCCCTCTCCTCTTTGTCTTATCATACCCCAGCATATCTATTCCGTGAATGAACCTCAGGTTGAATTCATTTTCATTGCTATTTTCCATATTAAATATAAAAAAAATATAACAACTGGAGGGATATATATAATGAAAAGCGCATGGGATATGGCACCTTTCCTACAGGAAGAAGGAACTTTTACAGGAAAAGTACTGAGGATAAGAAGTTTAGAAACAATAGGTGGCGCACAACTTTTAGTTCGCCTGGATGACGCCAAACTGCCTGAAACACCTGATTATACTACCAATCTGGAAAAACTTGAAGCCAGACTAAAAGTAGCCTCTACCGATAATGCAGATGAAATCCTCACAGCTATGCAGCATCTTATGGACGCAGAGCAAAAAGAAATCCAAGATGGTACCGGTTCTGTTAAAATCACCATTTTTTATGATGGTTGGAAATATACCGATGATACCGGAACCTCAGATGAAACAGATATAGAACTTCTCATCCATCAACTCACTTCCGGAACACCTATCACCTTCCGTACATCCAAAAACTGGAGAAACAGCAAAGTTTACTGCCGCTATATCAAAAATCTCACCACCGGCTTTTATTCTGGATATGAAAAAGAAGCCACTTGGAAGAAAGAAAATCGCACATATGACTTTGTTAAAAAATCCGGAACTTATAAGGTAACCCTCCTCTCAGCGTCTCCATTCATCGATGATTTTGAGCGAGCTAATCTTCTACTTGAAATCTGTATCAATGATGACTCTACTTTCTCCCGTTATTGCTGCATCGCTCCATCTTCATCAGATGCCTATAAGCTAATCCAGGACATAGATCCAGCACAACTCTATAAGCATAAAATGCACATCACTATTCAAGTTGACCCAGATACAGGCAAAGCTTATGCAAAAGACTGCATACCATTGGACGGAACAGTTTTTAAAAAAGATACTAAAAGAAAAGTAGGAAGAAAAAAGAAAAATCCATCTTCTATAGAGGGAACTCCCTATGATTATAAAAAGATGAAACAACTTGCGGATCAGGCAGATGCCGTTATGGAAAGGGAATTCTTTGAAACTGGTGGGATATATAAAGCTACTATTTTAGATGATGACCTGACTGATTTTAATAGAAATGATTTTTCTTTCCTTCCTCTGCTTTTATCGGATGGAAGAAAGATATGTCCTGAGATCAGAACAGATGCGGCAAGGTCAAAGCCAGCTGCTGAGATTTTAGAAAAGCTGGGGGCTGAGAATGACTTACGCAGAAGGACAAAGATGTTTCCAGGAGTGGCTGTAACTCTCTACTTCACACCCTCCAAACGATCTGAAAAGATGATCCTTCGTGTCCTAAAGATAGAGGATGATGCTTTACAGATAGATAAATGCCGAATTGCTTATTATCGTAAGGTTTTGATTACTGCCGGAATTATCCCTGCATCTGAAGCTAAGATGTCCTTAGCCCGCATGGATGAAGCGCAACTCATCCGTTATGAAGAAGTCTTGAGGCAAGCCGAGACAAAATTTTACGCAAACATAAACAATAATAATTAACACAATCTTCATTTCTGTTCCAGAATTTGCCCTACTTAAAAAATATTGATAAAATCAAATTATAAAAGAAAGAGGAGGCGATGCCTTATATGAAAACTTGCCCTATTTGCGGTAATGTATATAGCGATAATCGGTCCCGCTGTCCATTCTGTTTAACCGAGGACAGACCATATTTTAAAAACATCCCATTAACAGCAGCCGCCAAAAAGATTCTGCTCAAACGCTTTAAGTGGGCTGAGGCAAAAAGACAAGAATATTATTTTTATACTGATTGGATCGACCTTGATGATGAGCGCCTGATAAAGCCTTTCTTTACAGACCGCCCAACTCCATTTCGATTGCTACGGAGACTGATAAAGGGAACTTTTAGCTTTCTATTTTCCTGCATCACCCATTTTCTTTCCATCTTCGCATACTTTACCTTATACGTTTTCTGCAGCTTTCCTATTTATAAGCTGATAGCTATGGGGTCAACAACAAAAGCTGAGTTTACTGAAATCGGTTTGACTTATACTGCCTTTCTCCTCATTCCTTCCATCCTTGCCGGTACGGGACATCTCACCCCTCTGCCAATCCGCCTCTGGAATTTCATCTTCCATCACAAAAACTGGAAAGCGGAAAAGCAGTGGAAAAAAGAAGAAAAGGTTGAAAGTAAAAAGATACTGGCTTATATGTTCAAGATGCGGGCACATTGCATCGAGATAAGGGCTGAAGTTTGTAAAAAGCTACCGTTTTTGCCGGAAAGCTACTGGAACGAGGCTGACCTCTTCTTTTTGCAAGACGCCTTAGAAAAGCATCTGAACAAGGACATTTCCTTAAAGGCTCTGATGAGACTGGCTCAAAAGGACTGGGGGCGTCTGGATTACAGGATTTCTGGGAGAAGAAATACAAAGCTGTTGATTGACCGAATTGAAAGAAAGCATCTATCTGATTATCTAAATCCGGGGCAGCTGGAACCGGGACCTCTACCCAAAACGGCCACGATTGTAGATGTAGCAGATGAACCTTTCCCGAAAATGATACTTTAGGATGAAAAAATGAGCCTCTGGATTGTGATGATCCAGGGGCTCATATTCTGTTTACTCATGCTTCTCTTTATATTTTTCTTTGTCCATCATATCCAACACGTTCCCGTACATCTCGCCTATATCCTTTGGGAGCTTTGTTGCCAAATACACAACTGGCAGGAAAACCATTAGCTACTTCCAGCCAACATAAAAAGCAGGAGCCTAAATCATCTCCTGCTTCTTATATATTCAATATCATCTTGCACAGATGCTATTTACAAAAACGATGTAGCATGCAAAATCTCCAATCCGCTTCCGGTTATATGGATCATCTTCGATAAATCCCAGCTCTTTTCTCCACCGTGTCTCTTTACCGATCATCTTCAAAAACTTTGCCAATTGATTAAACTTCACGATTAAGCTATCATGGCAGCTTGTCCGTTTTGCATCATGCTCCATCTTTTCTTCCCTGCTCCACAGAAGCCAATTGGACCTGAATACCGCATATCGGTTCGCCTGCTTTACCAGCTCTTCATACAGCTCTAACGCATCTTCATCTGTTCCAATTTCTTCAAGAATCTGAGTATGGAGCTCCACCATCTTTTCCAGAGGGATACTCAGCTCCATTTTCTCATAGTCTTGTAAGCTTCCCAGTTCTTCTCTCGTAATCATTTTTTCTCTCCCACTTTCTTAAACTGTGCCAGCATCTCCTCTGTACTTTCCGGGCAATCCTCATCAAATGTAACTGGCATTGCCTCTGCTTTCTCGATCATATTCTTTTCTTCATCTGTAAGTGAATGCGGAACAGTAAAATCAACCGTTTTTGTAACCATTGCCATAGTCTGTCCTCCTCTTTCTTCCCTAATTAATACTTTTATTCTCCATAAACATCAATCTGGCAGCTTTTCATTTTGCCTTGCCTACATTTTTATCTTGTGGAGTAGATATAATTCTTATCTGCAAATGCTCAGACATTTTTGCATCCCAGATTTCTTTACCTTTGAAATACATATAGATTTTCTTCAGTAAATTTTTCATACAATCACCTCTACTGTTTTTCTAAGTAACAGAAATCTATCAATCTATGATCCTATATCCTAACGCATTAAGAACATCTAATGCCTTTTGATAATTTTCTTTCTTCATTAAAACATAATCTGTATTATAAGTAGATACTGCAAAAATTGAAATGCCGTTATCTGCTAAAACAGTTGCAATCTTAGCCAATATCCCTATTAACGAAAAATCCAAAATACCCTGAATACGAAATGCCCTCCAGCCATCATCCCGCCGGATCACATTCGCCGGAACTTCAGATGTAATACATACAAGAGACTTCTCTTCATCTGTTTTCCCAATAAAACTATATTCAGAATCTAAATTTACAAGTGAATAATCCTCCACCTGGCATACCGAAAAATCATGACAGATTTTTTTTATTTCCATGGCAAATACTCCCCTTATCTATTTATTAATTAGCGATGACAATGAGCTATAAAATTCTGGAAAATCCTTTTTTAAACGTATAGGGCATCCTTCTTTATTTAAAAACCCATGTACAGAGGACGCCTCGCACACTATATCATCATCTGAATTTTTCATGATATAACCTAATTTTAATTTTACCCCTTTAAATTCCAGCACCTTTACTTCAATACTGATCACTTCAGGGAATATCGTTACTTTTTTATAAGAACATTCAACTGACAAAACTGGTGAAACAATGCCATCCTGCTCTAACTTTTCAAAAGGAAAACCAAGCTTATCTAAAAAGTCGATTCTCGCCTCTTCCATCCATCGTACATAATTTGAATGATGTGTAATTCCCATTTTATCCGTTTCGTAATATTGAACCTTATGTGTATACATGTTCGCTCCTTTGCATCTCAATTTTTTTTCTAATCAGTGATCTATTATTTTCAGTATAAAGCACATTCTCTTCCCACGTCAACCATAGTCCAATCATTACCATATTACTAAACTTGCCACTACACTGGAATTTAAAATTTCATAACAGTTCCGCCATCTCTTCTTCCCTTTTTCAAAAAACAAAAGAAGACCAATCAGCGGAAAGCAACCTCATTACAATTCCTTATCCCAAATGAAGCTTATTAAACCCATTCAAAAATTTTATCAATCCGCGCAATTAAATTTTCTCTGTTCTTAGTATGATTACCTCGTATAACAAAATTTTCAGATAATTGCATCTGTGTCTTTGTCATATTTTTAATCTCTTTAATAAGGTCATTTACACCATGTGGACACCTAAACGTATAATAAGAATTTCTTGGTTCAAACGATTCGAAAATTACTAACTTATTTTCTTCGAAAACAAACATCGAATAACCCTTCAATGACTCAACTTCTACAAAATCTTTGTCATATATTGCTGGATTATGTTTCATCCATAGTTTTATTCTGAATTGTGTTTCTTCATCAGATAATTCTTTTAATTTTTCCAATGCTGCTTCAACCGAAATTCTTCCCTTATTCATAGCTGAATGCCTATCGTCAGAAAAAATATCTAACTCGCTATTCCATCCAAATTCTTCAAATTTATTTTCATCCAAGTGTTGTAACTCAATACAATTTTCTCTTAATTCTTCATACCATTTTAAAAAAGCTAAATCTTGTTCACTCCCTTTTTTTACTACCTGAATCACATCCATTTCATAATTTTCATTAAAAGCTGTCATACTTAAATTGCTTGATCCCATAATAACATATGCTTTATTTTGATTACTCAAATAATAAAACTTGCCATGATAGAAAGTATGTTGATTTGTGAACAATTTTATTTTGTCAGCATCTATTAAATCATTCAAGTATTCTGCCGTAGCTCTATTAATTTTATAATTCGACTGGCCAGTATCATAATTTTGCAATGCTCCAACTATCAATTGACAGGTTCCATGATTCATATATATTGAATCAAATATATCTTCTACCATCAGTAATCCGCTACGAAAAGCAAATCCTACAGCAACATAAAATGTTGTTATATTTTCCTTTTTGGCAATTCCATTAATAATTTTTCTAATAGTATTCTTTTTTAATATTCTAAAGATATTTTCATTTTGAATTATCTCGTCAATATATTTGTTTATTTTATTATTTGATGTTTCAGCATTATCCTCATTATCCAGGCTAACAGATGTATCGATATTATTAATTGAAAAATATGTATTATCAATAAAGGTATCTTTTGAATCCTTAAAAATACCAGTTGTATCTAATTCTTTTGTTTTAAAAATTTCCCGAAGATAATTGACACTTTTAAAACATGCTATAGTATTCCAAATAATTACATCCATTTCATCGTTCGCTGCGCTTTCACCTAATCTTAGTTTGTGTGAAATAAAAGTTTTTTCTTGACCTGTAAAATATCTATCAGCTACTTCTCGGTTTGCTCCAAAAACTATATTATAAGCAGGGGCAATACTATATTCTGAAATATAAAAAGGTGTCTTTTTACTTATTTCTTTTACTTTTACTTCGGAGCTTAAATAAAATACCCCATGTTCAAGAGCATACTCGTGTATAGTTATTCCAAATGTCTGATCTGAAACATCTGTTGTTGTATAATGAGTATAATGTGTTCCATTTGTCGTTTTATAACAAATGACCCCTTCTTTCAATAATGGATATATCTTATTAAAACCATCACTTAATTCTATATTAGAGTCACCCACTCGTTTTCTTAATTCTTTTGCTATCAGTCTCTCATATCCATTATCGTCCATCCCTTTTATCGTAATTCGTGGAAGTTTCTTAATATTAGGCAAAGTATTTGCATAGCCTTTTTCGAATAAAAAACCTTGGAGTTTCTTTATCGCCATTGCTTCTCTTATACTAAGCTCTTCATCCGTTAAAGACGATAACTCCATCATTTCTTCAGTAAGCCCTTGTTTTTTTACATCGTTAATTTTCTTCTTTTTCATTGTAAATCCCTCATCACTTATCAATCTTCAGTAATAACTTTATCATTTTCTAATTATCAATATAGCAGAAAAGCAGTAAGCGTTCAATCATCCCTAAGCGGAACCAATTAATTGCAAATATATAATCCACAGCTTACTCTTCTATTATTTTGTACACCATTTTTCTGTCTTACTTTTTCAGTTGCAGGGGCTTTCTTTGTATACCATAATTCGTGTTCTTCATATGTACCAGTTTTCTGCCACTGGTTATTTTTCTGCTACTTGGTTCTTTCGTCTATATCATTTTTACGTGCCATATTTCTATGTCTACTTTTCCGCTGCTTTGTCTTCTGTTTTTTTACTTAAAAAAAATAAATGAAGAAAAATAGCGGAGAAAACTTTTGAGAGATTTCCTTTCATATTTTTATTTTGACTTTTTAAAATGCAGAAAATGAATTTTACCGGAATCAAATTTTGTGTACCATAATTCGGGATTATTTTTGTGTATCATTTTTCTGTCTTACTTTTTTAGTTGAAGAGGCTTTCTTTGTATACCATAATTCCTGCTGGTTATTTTTCTGTTACTGGGTTCTTTTGTGTGTACCATAATTCTGGTCCGTATTTCTGATTCCTATTTCTGTGCTATGGATTCTGTATCTACTTTTCCGCTGCTTGCTCTTCTGCTTTTTTATTTTTGAGAAAAGAGAAGAAAGGATAGCGGAAAGGGATAAAAGTTCCGAAGGAAAGCGACAGCAAAGATAAGTGCTGAATTATGGGGCACTTACTAAGAGTTATGGGTTACAACTACGAATTATGGTATACTTTTGCGAATTATGATTCACTTCTTAATAAGCTTTTCTGTAGAATTATGGTTCACTTTTACGAGTTATGGATCACAACTGCGAATTATGGTGTACTTTTACGAATTATGGATTACTTTATAAGGCTCCAGATTATTTCTGCTACTGCCTGCTTCTGTCCAGAGCTATTTATGGGTGCTTTGCTTTGTGTACCATTTTTCTGTGATACTTTGAGAAATGATATATGGAAGATGTTCTGTTTTGAAAATGGAACTTTGGTATTGGAAATTAGAGTTACTTTTAAGTAAGATATTTTGACTTGAATGGTGATTATTAGACTATGAAAAAGGTATCTGAGATGGACCCTTTGTACCTGAAACAACACGACGTAAATTGTATGCATATATCATTCATACCGGGGGTGCGCATTTTTAAAGCACAAACCGAAGAAAAAACGCCTTCTGTTTGCGCTCTAAAAATGAAGCAAGCAATGCACACCATAAACGGTGTGCCACTTGTGAGCTTCCAGCTCAATCGGAGGGCTTTGCCCTAACCCAATCTTCCCCAAAAGCGGTCAGATAAGTATATTGGTGTGATTTCATTTTCATCTTCAGCTGCCATAATCTGTTTAGAATTATAAAAAATCTAAACAGGAGGTATTTTGATTATGGGACTATTTAAAAAAGAACCATATGAGACGATGACTGATCAGGAATTTGTAGATGAGATGATCCGCATCTTTGATATCCGCTTAATGCTGGAACATGCTATATCAATTCTTCGTGATCAGGAAAAGGGTATTGCTGCATCTGATTGGAAGCCAAAGTTTGAGCAGCAGCTAAGGGATTATCGGATTGAAGAAACTGTAGACTGTTCTCATTTTACTAAAGCAAAAACTCTTACTCTTTCTATTGTACCTTACGGAAAATTCGGTGATAAGCAGCTTAAATTCAAAAATGAATTGCTTCTGAACGGGCATCCCGTAAGCGCAAGAAAAATCAAAGACAAATTGATCGATATCTGTGCCGATATGAAGCATTATTCTGCTTGCATGCGAATTAATGCCGAGTATCACAGAAAAAATCTGCATTCTATCGGTCAAAGCTTATGAGGAGGTGAGAAAATTGGCTTATAACAAGTATAAAAAAGTAAAAGCTAATCGTAACGATTCTTCTATGAAAAATGTTGATCGGTACATTGATAATGAAGAAAAAACTTCCACTAAAAAACAAAAATCCAATGACAAAGAAAATATTTCCAACGGAGCAGTTGCTGACTTAGATCATTATGCTGAAGATGATATGAAGACTATCAATCCAGAAAGCTATCAACATCTGGTAACAGGAGTAAACTGCCGCTCAGAAGAATTTATTCAATGCTCTTCTGCTGCTGAACACCTCTATCACAGCAAAAAAGATGAGCATCTTAGTCCAGGTCAGCAGGCAAATGAGGGCTATCACTTCATTAATTCCTTTCCCGGACATCCTGATCCAGAACTGGTTCATCGTGCCGGAGTTGAACTGGCCCGAAGACTTTTCGGAGAAGATTTTTACGGAAAAGTCTGCACACATCTTAACACAGACAACTATCATAACCACATTATCTGCTCTGCTTACTCCATTGATGGCACACACAAATTCAGAGATGAATGGCATTTATACCGCCGGGTTCGCCAGCTTTCTGACGAGATTGCACTGGAATTCGGACTGGCTGTTGAGATACCACAAGGGATGGAACGACTGTCTTGGTCTGAAAATTATAAGAAGGATCATACTGACGATTTTATTTCTATTTCTAAAACTTTAAAGGAAGTCATTAACGATTGCCGGAAGGACTGCCCTGATTTTGAAGAGTACATAAGGCGCATGACACTGGCAGGCTGGAAAGTCAATGAAACAAAAAATATGATCACCTACTCTAAAGATGGCACCATTATTTCTGATGCCAGACTTGGCAACCACTACAGAAAAATCGGCATTCAGGAAAGCATTGATAAATACCAGACAGCCGAAATCCGAAAGCAGATCAGCCAAGAACTTCATATGCAAATGAGGAAAGAAAACAAAAAAGTTTCCTTGGGAATAGGTAGAATTTACATTCCACGATACGACAAAAATAACATTCGTATTCCATCTCTGATCAGGTTTTTGATGCTGGCAAAGGCACTACTTACAAAGATTGGAGACTATTTTTATTCTCCCAATATTGCTTCTATGATGCCAAATAATGTAAAAACCTTCTCTGCTGCAAGGAAAATGCAGATGATTGATGAAGCTATCGAACTCTGTAAAACTTATCACATCGGAACATTTTCTGAATTAAAAGAAGCGATTATCAAAGCTGGATTAGATACCAAAGCAAAAGATTTTCAGGCAATCCGGTTATATAACACAGCTGAGAATATGCTGGAATATGCAAAGGATTTACAGTTATACGATGACCTTTCTGTCGTCATGGGAGCGCTTGGCATCACATCAGACTCATTCCCACGAAGGATCTATTCTGATGAAGATATACAAAAGACACGGGCTGCACTGGATCCGGCAGATAAAAAACTCCGTAAACAGCTATATAATGCTATCGAAAATTCAGACTATGGGCTGGCTCCTTCCGATTATTATTTGCTATCCAGATCAGACATAGAAAAAGCGATTGCATATCTAAAAGGCGATAAAGCAGAGAAGCCAACCTTCTTAATTTCTAAATCAAAAGCTGCTATAAGGCAGGCAAAGCTGAACTGCCAGAAGCGACTGATGAAGAAAAATTCCATGCTTTCTGAGAAATATGATGCAGAACCAGCCACTAAAAAGCAGATCCGTTTTCTAAAAAAAGAGCTATCTTCTGACCTTCCAGATGATTTTGATTTGGACAGCATTACCAAGGATAAGGCAATCCGACTCTCTTCCATTTTATCCAAACAGAAGCCTGAAATTACTATCAGGCAACCAGAAGAACCAGCGCCAAGTGATTACCTGGTCAATTCTATTCATGATCTGCAACTGTTGTTTCCAGAGTTAAAAGAGATTAATCCAGAGCAGCTTACTGTATCTTCTGCAAATAATGTTTCTGGTTACTACCTCTCAAAATTGGATACCACAGAGCAAATTCTTGACCTAAAAGATGAAAATATGAAGCAGCCAACTAAGAAAATTGACTACCTAAAATATTCCGATATAGAACGAAAACTGATTCTCCAATATAAAGAAGTGACGAATATCTGCGACCGCTTAGGGCTTAAAAATCCAGAGGAAATTCACGATTTTATTCAAAAAGCACACACTATCCAGGAACAGGCAGATGAGCTTTCAGCTGCTTCCAGAGACTCAGCCAGAGATTACAAGGAGCTTAAAAAACTGGAGCGGATCCTTTCTCAAGCCAATTCTGTCTCATTCATTTATGGCTCACTTTATCAAGGAAATGGCGAGGAATTGACTGAAAACCGCAAAGATTTAGGCCCTGATATCGTAGATAATTTGAACGGTATCAAAGAAAAACTGCCTGGTATCATCGAAAGTATTCAAAAACAAACGCCAGTTGAAGCCATCTTAATCGATGAATATTTTTCACCTGCTGATTATGAAACAAAAGCCCTTATTCAAAAAATCCGTGATGCATTCCCAGATTATTTTTCAAAAGAACTCAATCTCTCTACTCTATCCGATTACCAGGCACTCCGCATTTTAGAAGATTTCAGTAAAGTTAATCTTCTGGATCTGGAAATTCAGAAAGAGCAAACCAAAGAAAAGGAACACGACAAAGAGTTGGCACAAGAAGAGGTTAAACGCCAAACCACTTATACCGGTAGATAAAATTTCACAATGATATGAAGAGAGAGCAACCGTTTTTCTGGCTGCTCTCTTCTACTGCCACGCTTTTTCTATAATTCCTACCTAAATACCCCAATGCGCTTTTTAACCAATTATTTCCTAATAAATTTTTGAAATTTTGTCCATGACATTTTTCAAAAATTTCAAATATAATTATTTCATAATCATTCGAGTATATTACCGCAATGATAAATTCAAGGAGGTATTAAGAATGAAACGTATTAAAGCAGCCTGCATCTGCCAGACCCTGCATTTTCAGCTGAAAGAGGATGTTGCCCATGATTATGCTGTACAATTAGTCCATGAAGAATTTAATCATTACAAAAAATCTCTTGAAAAGCGACAGACAAAGTATAAAATCATTGCCACAGAAGATCAGCCTGACGGATCTATCATCGTAAAAATCATCAAACAGTATAACACCAGCCCCGTTGGCGATTATCTGGACTAATTAGAGAAGCGCATCAGACAATTGCTATCCGATGCGCTTTTTCAATGCCTTACCAAACTTTATTTACTACTTCTTCTTTTTCTTCGCTGCAGTTGCCTGATAACTCCAGTCTATAAGGTTCTTTATCATCCCATCATTTTCTGATGCTTCTGACAGCAAAATGGAAATCCACTTTTCTTTATTCATATGATATGCAGGAAAAAAGCCTGGCTGCATACGCAAGGAACCAGAAAGGACCGGATCACATTTGACATTGAGAATATCCACTTCTCCTTCACCAGTAAGACCGATCTTATCACGGCAGACTTCCATAACCAGTCCATACCATTTGTTATTGTTCGAATGTCTCAATACAGCATTCCAGTCTTTCCATGGATAATCCGGTTCCGTTTTGTACTGTTTCCGGCAGTATTCAAATACATCTTGTCTGGTCATTATTGCTCCGCACCTTCATAATTTTTATTTTTCATGTAATGATTCAATAATAACCCATACTGTACTTCCCGCAAATGAACCATCCAATAATTTGACCTGTGCTTTTGTCGATTTCTTTTTGACAATATTACATTTGGTATCTTTTTCTGTATATCCTATTTGTTCACTGGAAAATAATTCATCAATTGTTCCCTGGCGTCCATTCGCTAATGCAGTCATATATCTTTCCATAACATCTTCTGATATAAAGACCAACACACCTGATGAGCCACTATAGTTTAAAGTAGCATCATAGCTACCTGAATATCCACTTGTTGTAGGATTAGATGAGCTATATTCTTTTTCTTGATTTTCTGGCAAAATTGCTTGAATAGCATTACTTTCATCTGTTATATATTCCAATAATTCATTACAAGAGGATGCAACTTCTTCTTCATCAGCGGTATAAATATCATCCATCACCTCTATATGACGTATTACTATATTTTTAAGTTTCTCCCAAACCACTTGATAATCATCGTTAACATCTCCATTATAATATACTAATTTTCCTGCCCAATCATAAAAGTCAGAAAACTCATCTTCATAATCACCAAAATCACTAAACTTCTTTCCATCGGAAAACTCATTAGCGTGTTTTGTTAAATAATTTCCTAAATTCTTTAAATAATGCCCATATTCCGTGTAAAAATTCAAAAACTCCGCTTCCCCTATCTCTTTGCGACCAATTCGTAAATTTCGCTGACCGTTTCTGCATTCCTCTATTATAGAGAATAATGGATTAGTGGTGTCTGATTCGATAAGCTCTGGCTTCGTTTCTACTTCAGTTTCCACCTCACTTTCTGCCTTTAGCGATTCGTTTTCTGCTTTTAATGACGCATTTTCTGCTTTCAGTTGTTTGGAATTTCCACAACCTACTATTCCTAATGCAATCCCTAAAATAATTCCACATATTACTCGTTTTTTCATACCGTACCCCTTAATTATGTACTCATTTGTTATAATTGCCTTGGTCTTTCAATGTGTCTTTACGAATTCCAACTTATAGTTAGCTATAAACTCTTATTTAAAAACAACTTCATCTACTACAACCTTATATTTTTCTGACCCTGGTACATAAGTAATCATTGTATCAATTGATGTAGATGCCCCCGGCGGCAAAGTCCCATTCCAATTGCTCCAATCGGTTTGAATAATTTTCTTTTCATCGTTATACATAAATATATCATATTTTACATATGATACTGTTCGTCTGCTGTTATTATTAATAGTACCCTTATAGTAATAATAATCCCCATCTAATACACAGCTGACATTTTCGATTGTGATAAGATCTTCTGCTTTTGTTTCCGCTACTGTTGTTTGTGGAACAGTAGTTTTTGGTGCTGTTGTCTCTGCTACTGTTGTTTTAGTAGATTTATTACTGAAAACTGATTGTGGGTCACTAATTATGGCAATGACAGCAAAAAATGAAATTACCACTGATAATATGATTAAATAATTTTTAATAACTTTAAGCATTTTTTTCTCCTTAAGCCTATATCAGATACAGAACAATATTTTTGTATATTGCTATTATATCGAATTCTATACACGACCAGATACATTTTATTTACTATAAAAGTATTCTTTCGCATCCATAATTCCTTGTCTTATGTCCAACCATAACTTATACCCACAATTTGGGCAATTCTTTGCTGTATCAGATACCTCATGATTACATTCTGGACACTTTATTAAAGCCATATTCATACCCTCCCATTACACATTTACAGCTCATATTGAAATGATTTGTTTTATTGTAACCTATTATAGCTTCATTCTACTCTTTATTCCCCTCTCCGTCAATGAAATATGCCAAAAACACCTAAAGTGCAAATTTATCAAACAAAATAAGCGGCAAGGATTTTCTCCCCACCGCTTATCTCTCTTTTTACTCTATCTTATCAAAATCTTATTTCAGTTCAACCCACTTCTCATCATACCCATCTACACCATCAGCCTCTAAAGCTGCTATCTGTACAAAGTGTATTACATTCTTTTCTGGGTTCCAAAGCATTCCGTCCATATCGGTTGCGCCCAGTTCCCAGCCAGAATTGCTCATCAATCGAACATTTCCCGGTACACCGTTTCTATCCATTATTTCTTTCATCTTCTCGAGAGTCATCCGCAGTACCTCTTTCCACTTTTCAATCAATAAATATAAACTGCAAGCCTCATCTGCTCATAATCACGATAAATGCCAGAACAATCATTAAAATAGCTCCGATCAGTTCATTCATGGCCCCTACAATACTGCCTATTACAACAATTGCAATAGCAATCCAGGCGCCGCCACCTCCTCCGCTACTTTTTCTGCCACCAGAATGATATCCATAATTCTTTTCATCACAATCACAGCCATAGCCTGTACAGCTTCTTCCATGTTCTCCATCATGCGGAAAATGATTACTACCACTCATATACAGACCTCCTTGGAAACTAATTACTTATATAATCACTGATACCAATTCCAAGCTTACTTCTTTACACTTCCAGCGGTAAATACGATTGGACTTATTTATATTCAATGCAAAACTTCTCTTTTGCTGTAACCTTCTACACTCTCATTCTACTCTTTCTTCCCCTCTCCGTCAATGAACTGTAAGTAAAAATGTCTCAATCACACGTAGACATTAAAAGGAGCAGAAAAAAACTCCTACTCCTAAAGCTTACATAATAATCATCATTATAAACCATTATGTTCTATATAGAATTGTTCCATTGCATCCACAATTTTTTCTACCAACGGTTTTATATATTTAAAATTCAAATACCGAACGACCAACATTGCAGGTACCTCAATGATTGCGCATCCAATTAGAAAATGACTGACCTTTTTCAACTCATCCATTGCTGTTGCATCAAGTTCTACTCGGACAGCCGCTTTACACATCCAATTCACAAAAAATAAGATTACCGCAGGAACAACCACCAAGCAAATCTTATAACCATAAAAAACATACAGATATGACCAGCACATAACAATCAAAACCGCACAGAGCAAAAGTTCCAGGCTTTTGCTTTCACTGATTCCCATACTGCTGAGAATATCAAAAAGTACACTATGTATATGAAGTGCTTCTAACATTTATTTTTCCTTCTTTCTTCTATATCAAAAAAAAATGCTCCGAGCGGTTATAAAAGATCACTCGGAGCGTTGCCAGTTTCTTACTAAGAATCTATTGTATGTGCTCCCCCTTTCATTGGCTTAGTCATAATACCGATCATCTGAATCATCATCCTCATCGTAGTAGTCCGAGTTATCATCACCATATTCTTCAATACAACGCATCTCGTTGTAATCTTCAAGGCTGATGTCCTGCTCATCACCATCACGATCAAGCCATTCCTCATAAAACTCGTAATCTTCTGGATCCATAATAAAAACCTCCTGTTTGATTGATTATTTTTTGATACTGTCCCAACGCATATTTGCCAGTCTGTGTTAAGGATGGCATTTTTATGCTCTGTCTATACCTTAACTATTACGCGCACATTCTCTGCAAAAAATATTCCAAGTACATTCTCAGATCATGTACCGCCATATCATTAAAAAGCTTAGGATATACACCCGCAAACGTTGGTCGGCTGATGGCATCTGCTATAGATAAAATGCTTGGATGTGCTCCTCTCTTAAGTTCCTCCAGGTAATATCTTGGCTCAAGAATTGGGATAACTCTCGTTAAAAACGCACATCCGACCTTCTCTATATCATTGAATATTTCTGGCTCTTTATTGTATAATGGAACCGGAGTAACAAGGCGATCCAGATATGAAAGATTGTCTGCGAAATACTTTTTTGCAGCCTCTGCATAAAGCCGGGAAACAATGATTCTCTCATAGTTTTCATAATTTGGGAGAAAATCAATGTTTTTGGTTCCATCCTCTACACAAATATTTACTAAACCGAATACTGCTTCTGGTTTTGTAAATTCTCGCACAGATAATGGACTGGACTGTGGAATAACAATCATAGGGTTCGCATTTTCGTTTGTTAAATAATGCTGGCATTTACGATTGGGTTTGAAATTAAAAGGGCCATAAATTGGGATATCGTGATTTGTTCCACCATAAGTCTTGTTGCTGAAATACTTAAGTAACTTATTATAAATCTGTAAATTATTATTCATATTGCTTTCTCTCCTTTGTTTTTTTTGTAATTCGAATATAGCACAGACAATATTGATTTTCATGGGGGAGATTTGGGGGAAATTATATCTTACAGATATTTGACAATGAGGTGTTCTTATGGAAAAATCTATCAACAAAGACGACTTGTGCGATTTTTTTATTGAATTATTAAAAAAATGTATTGGTATAAATCCAAAGGATCATTTGAGAGCGTATGATTTTTGCAAAGATTTATGTCTATACGTAGCGGAGGACAGGATCTTTAGGGAAATTGAAAGAAAAAAGCCCAAGAAGATTAAAACTCCAATATGTTATTTCTTAGAATTATTAATTCGCAAAGATTCCGATACATATCCGGCAGTTTACAAAACAATTAATCTTATAAAAGCAAACTTTTTATTTGGTGCAGCATACCATGATAAAGAACAGGACAATAACCTATATATAAATTGTCCAGATAAAAATTTAATACCAAATAACTTTTGTAAATGTATAAATAGATTTTCATCCGAGAGTAAGGGTATTGATTCAAGTTGTAAAAACTGCCCTATTTACAAAATTTACAAATCCTTAAGAGAAATGTGGGATTCATATGAGCTTGTTAAAGAAAACACTTCTAAAAGATATAACATATATGTCCTGGATACCGAAAATCCCGATACATCTCCGATAGATGACGCTTATAACTCTATAATGGATTATGAGAGTAAAGAACATATATACTACAAGTCACCTTATAAAACGATGGATCAAATTTCAAAATTCAATGAGATATTTGAGTATATCAATACACCTAACGAACAAATGGCATATGTTAAGTGGTATTCGGGTCATTTAGCATCATGGCCTTATCTGATTGATTTATATAAAAAGAAAAGCGATCATTATAAACAAGGCTCTTTCAGCACATTTATAAAAAATAATGAAGAATATATATGGCGTTCAGAAATGGCCGCAGTAGCTATTTGTTTAAAACTCATTGAAAAAGGTGACCATAAATGGACTAATCCCCATTTACCTTATAATGCTGCAATAGATAGGCTTGTCTCAAGTTTATACATGCATCATAAATATCATTCATATTATTATTTACCATTGCAATACGACACAATTATAAACGAGTGTAATAAGATATTAATAATTCCTGCTGATATAAACGCAAAGCTTGGACTATACATAGAAATGTGGAATTTTTCATGCTGTTTAGGTCAATACGGAAATGCTGATATGTATGCTGATAAAATAGAAAATCTTTTTAAAACGAAATCTCTTACCACGCAAGCTGAAAACACCTTAAAAATTCGTTATCTAATATATAAATATTTTAATAATCAGCTAAATTATGTGGAGACTATAAAACAAATAATAGCATGTGCAAAGGCATTGAGAAAAGCCAATCAATATAATGACACTGTAAAATATATGACTGGATTTTTTAAATCTACTATAATCTCTTCTTATGAATGGGATAATATAGCATCTGCATTATTGGGTTTAGATGGTTATGATGAGAGAACTGTTGATTCTGAACAGCAGACAACCAATGTATTTCCTGAAAATCCACCCAGTGCATATTCCCGTATATATTGTGATTGTTATCCTGATTTTTATTTATATCTAAATGGATACCAAAGTCTTTATTCTTTTTCGTTTAACGATAATAATGTGAGATAAACTATAGGGATAAGCAATGAAACTGGCTTATCCCTATTATATTGATAAATTTTCCTGTAAAACACTCAGGTACTGCACAGGCACTTTATTTGTCAGCCATACTCCATTTACCGACAAATAAAACTTATAGCCATCTGCTGCCATCTTTCCTGCATTTACCCGATATACAATCGGCTTTCCATGTCGGCTCCCAACTGTTTTTGCTGTCTCATAGTCTTTTGACAAATGCACATACAATCTGGATTTAGGAATTAATCCAATATGATTAATGGAGTCCGCATATTTTTCACCTGTCCCATGCCACAAAATATCCGGTGGAGTTTTCTGTTCCGGCTCAACATCTACTGATATGGAATGGCCCTGATTTGCCCGGATCAGCGTTTTGTCCTCATTAAAAGAATATCTCTGCTTGGAATCTGTTCTTACAATTTCTTCCAACATCTGCATATCGAATTTTCTGCTTTTCGCTATTCCGGAAATTAAGTCTTCCGTCTGTGCCCAGCCATGTTCATCCAACTTAATGCCTATCGCTTCTGGATGATGTCGTAAAATAAAGGATATAAATTTTCCGGTATTATCCAGATGTCCCATATCTCTGCCTTCCTCGCCACTTTCATTTGTTCTCATTTTATATCTGTGTTATATCATTTATCCTGTTGAAGTTCCAGCTTTTCACCGAAATATAATGTGGCATTTTCAAGAGCAATCAATCCCTCTGCCATTGTTAGACATTCTTGATCTTCTTCAAACTCATAGACACTCCGCTCTGTTTCGATCCGAATCTTCCCATCCTGAATCTGCAGTTTACCACACGATGAGTGCATATATTCATCAGACGGTAAAAAGAAATAGACTGCGTATTTGTCTGGTCTGCTATCCGATTGAAAGACCATGATAAGACCCGCCTGATCTACATAACGTTCCCGCCAGTCTTTATAGGGCTTTCCATCTCTGTTGCTTGCGATTCGCATAAAACCTGTATACGTTTCTTCTAAATGCATTATCTTATCTCCCCTTTTCTACTCAGAGCAACCTCAAACAGCTTTCATCTACACCATACTCAATCAGTACCTTTGAAATCTCATCAAGCAGTTTAACTACTTCTATCGCTTTTTCTGGACGGTTTACTGTTTCACTTGTCTTCTGTATATAAAAAACAGCATCCGGATTTTTTGCTCTCCCTATATTCCAGGCAGTCAATCTTTTCTTTTTATCACCAGTAGAAAAGATAAATTCTTGATACCGTCCCTCAAAAAAATCAGGGCATTCCAATTCATCATACGTAAAAATAACCTCATGTTCTGCAATGATATTTTTGATTCGCTCCACAACATCTGTATCAGCTGAAATTTCCTTCTGTTTTTTCTCATCGGTAAAACTGATCACCACTCCAGAATCTGTTTCGCTAACAACTGTTTCACAAATCGTACCCCAGACTGTCATTAACTCATACATAAATATAATATCATCATACATCCTCTTTCACCATCCTTTCCATTTATATTATCACATATCTTACCGTTCAAATATCAACCAGCAGTTGAAAGCATATTTCATTTTCAAAGCTATCCTCCATATTCTGGACATCAAAATATCAGGAGGATAAAAATTTATGACAGAAACCAAAACGCTTCAAGACGGAAGCATCCAGATCACCATCCCACTTCCACCAATCACAAAGAAAAACCATCAGCAGATCTGCTGGAAGAACAGTTCTGGAGGTAAGAAAATTCCCTTTGTACGCCCATCTTCACAGTATAGCCAGTATGAAAAGGACTGTGCTGTATTTTTAAAACCATTTGGCATTGATCAGCCCGTTAATATCGCCGCTAAATTCTATATGCCAACTAAGCGCCGTGTGGACCTTACTAATCTAAATGAAGCATTGCACGATATTCTTGTAAAATATGGTGTACTGGTAGATGATAATGCAAAAATCATTGTTTCTACAGATGGAAGCCGAGTCTTTTGCGATAAGACATCCCCACGCACAGAAATTATTATTACTGCAGTTGAACCTACTTTTGAGTAAAGAAGAAGCCTGGATGAATAATCCGGGCTTTTCTTAGAATAATGATATTTGCTCATAATCCTGTTTACGTTCCAATAATGGTGGAACCTTACTCAATATCTCTTCTGCTATCTCCCAATTTTGAATCCATGGCTGAATCTCTTCAGGCAATAGAACCAATGGCATCCGGTCATGCACAGGGGATACAGAATCATTAGGAGCTGTAGTAAGAATTGTAAATTGATTCCCTTTATCAGATGGCTGCCAAATCCCAGCCATATAGAGGATTTTCGACTGTGGCATGGTAAAAGATACCTGCTCTTTTTCTTTATTCCACTCATAAAAACCAGCTGCCGGGATAACGCATCGACAATTTTGTACACTATTTCGGAAAGACGGTTTGGATAATACTGTCTCTGCTCTGGCATTGATAAGTAAACCATCCTGATGTTGAGAAATAAATACCCAATGCATCTTTTCTGGATGAATCCCTTGCATTCCAGCCAACACCCATGCCAGATCTGTTGGATGCACATCAGCCCTTGTTACTTTTAATTTAGCATCATCAATCTGTCTACAAATCTTCTTAATTTCCCGCCACATCTCATCATCTATGAAATATCTTCCACACACGTTCTTTCCCTCATATCAGCATCACCCATTTGCATGCTTCCAGATAAAATATCAATTTAAACTCACGGATCAGGCCTCCAATGACAGCCTCACATCCGTACTCCCGACTTGGAATACCAGAATAATTCTTATCTTCTGTATACTTCACCAGAATATCCCTAACCATTTGGATATCGCCATTATCGTCCTCAAACTTGAAATACTGTGGCATAGCTTTACCAGTTGCAGTAAACCACGTCGAACAGGCAATGTGATACATATTACCTCTTAGTTCGCCACTGTCCGCTTCAATTCCATATTTAGTCGCATCTGCAAATCCAGCCATACCATATCAACTCCTAACATTATATTACTTGCTCTTTGGTATAATCAACGGTTCTTTTTTCTCTACTAACACCACCAGCCATATGATCCATTTCTATTCTACCTGGAGAATTGATGAAGCATGCCCGCTTAATACTGTCCATGCCGTACTTCTTTCGAATGGAATCTACAACACATTCCAACTTCCGTGTCTTTTCATAATCTACCTTATCAAACATCTGAATCTGTCTAAAATCATCTCTACTGACTCGTCCTGTATGAATGCCCAGATGTCGCAATGGTATTCCATCCCACAATTCATCGAAACATCTGCAAGCCGCTGCATAAATCTCTACTGTAAGATCTGTTGGCACAGACAACGTAACCTGGTGCCCATAGAAACGCAAATCCCAGTCTCGAAGGCTGATTGAAACCATGCTGATCTTTACTCCATCTGCCCTTAAGCGAGCTGAGATTGTTTCCGATAGAGAAAGAAGATACTGTTTAGCTACATCACGATCTACTACATCTCTTGGCGTTGTTAAAGAATTTCCATATCCTTTCGCTGGCGGTGGTGTGTCAATTACTGCTGATTCATCTATGCCATTAGCATACTGCCAGATAAGTAATCCATGAGATTTCATATGGGCTTGAAGAATCATTGGATCTGTAATAGCTAATTCTCCGATTGTATGAATACCAAGATTGCTAAGCTTTCTCAGAGATGCATGTCCTACATAAAACAATTCACTTACAGGAAGTGGCCACATCTTCTCTTTAACTTCTGACTTCCAAAGTGTATGTACACGATCCGATTTTGTAAAATCAGATGCCATCTTCGCAAGAAGTTTGTTTTCAGATATCCCGATATTAACAGTAAATCCCAATTCAGTATGTATCCTGTGCTTAATCTCATATGCAGTCCGTTCTGGATCATCACAACAGCCTGTCATATCTAAGAAAGCCTCATCAATACTGTACTGTTCGATTTTATCTGTATATGCACTTAGAAGCTTTATGAGCGCTTTCGATGATCGATTATAGAGGTTATAATTTGGTGGAACTAAAATAAGCTCAGGACATTTTTCTTTTGCTGAAACAACAGTTTCTCCTGTCTGGATATGATACTTCTTTGCAGGAATTGACTTTGCCAGAATAATGCCATGTCGTTTTTCCTGATCTCCACCTACAGCACTTACCAGTTTCCTTAAATCCTGTTTCGCACCTAAGTGATGTAGACGATAGCATGCTTCCCATGAAAGGAAGGCTGAGTTGACATCCACATGAAAGATCACTCGTCTCATAAACTGCTCTCCTTTATTTACGAACATATGTTCTATTTGTATTCTACAGTTTTATGAGTATGATGTCAAGACGGTAAATTTAGGTAATCGTTCCTACTATTGTAAATACTGCATACATTATAGGCTGGAGAATGCATTAGCTATACGCAGCTTTCTCTAATCAACAACTGTATCGCTCCCGCCAGTTTATTAAGCTCTGGAAATTCATAAGCTGTAGCTGTATTATCTGCATCGGAAAGAGAGACAAATTAGCGACTGCCTATACATCAGTCAACGCCAATAAAATATTCTACTTTATTGCCCAGGCCGATAGGCCATGCTCTTCATTACCCTACAAAAATATAAAGCCGTGCCAATGAAACTTTATTCCAAAATCAGAGTATACTATACTGCGCAATTCAATAGAACAGCCAATACAATTGGCTCTATGGCAGTATATTCAAATTAGCAACCATCCAGTTAGATTATCTGCATCAACTATTATGTTGATCTGTTAAAGGTAATATGTCTTAACACGTATATAAACTACAGCATTTGTAAAATCTATAATTCTATGCTAACAATGAATAATCCGGGGTGAAATCCATCACCTGTCCGGCGTATGGAAATCAATATTCC
>OLRX01000070.1_pt1 | contig 88344 bp, 83 predicted proteins | sample 1672991 | NCBI WGS metagenome assembly OLRX01 (sample SAMEA3136744, study PRJEB25190) | human gut metagenome | biome: human gut; feature: human-associated habitat; material: faeces | place: Austria | collected 2013
TGAATTACTCCAAGTATCTGAAGTATCTCACAAAAGTAGGGAATCTGCTATCCGGTCGATTATAAAGCGTTTACTAAATAGCAATCAATTGTTGAAAAAGCTTCCTGTATACTTTAAATAGTTCAAGAGATTGACACAAAAAAATACCTCAAGTAAATTTGGATTATTACTGACCTGCCAGTTGGTAAAAATCTAAAGAATACAAGAGGTATCTACAATGAATGTTAAAGCGGCAAAGAAGAAAAATCAAGTAGTAAATATTTTTGAACAGCAGGAACTTTTGAAAAAAGCGGAGGTGATCAGAGAGAATCTCACAGCTTCAACCTGGCGTGAGTGGGAGACCAACGGTAAGTTCGATAAGAATGCGAAACTTTCCTTTATCAGTGATGACATGCTTATCTTAGGATGCGATATAGGCAGTGAAATTCACTATCTGAGAGTGATTGATACCAGAGGAAGAGAACTCAGTAAGACCGCATTTTCGTTCAGTAATGATTCTGAGGGATTCCATAATGCAAAGGAATGGGCACTGGAACTGGCGGCAAAGCACAATAAGAATCAGATAGTCCTTGGCCTTGAGCCGACCGGTCACTATTGGTTCTGCCTTGCCACATGGATGATTTCCAATGGGATCAGTGTTGTCCAAGTGAATCCTTATGCGGTAAAGCAAACGAAAGAGGTTGAAGATAACAGTCAACTGAAGGACGACCGGAAGGATCCAAAGCTGATAGCAAATCTCGTCAAGGATGGCAACTTCGGCATGCCCTACCTTCCGGAAAAACTCTATGCGGAGCTTCGTAGGTTATCCATGTTCAGAGACCAATTGAATGAAGACAGAATCCGGTCAATCAACCGGATGCACAGAGAACTGAAGATTTATTTTCCAGAGTATAAGGATGCATTGGGAAAAGTCGATGGTGCATTCAGCCTGGAACTGCTGAAACAGGCTCCATTTCCAGAGGATCTGACAGCCCTTGGTGAAGATGGAATCAGACAGATCTGGCATAATGCTAAGCTTAGAGGACGCGGTTACAGCAGAGCCGGAGAAATCCTGCAGTATGCGAAAACAAGTGTAGGAATCAAAGATGGAGTCAATGCAGGTAAGATGGCAGTACAGTGGTTTGTAAAAAGAATCATGGAATTGGACGCAGAACTGGCCGTCATAGAGAATGAGATCAATCAGAAATGCCAGGAGATACCGCATATGGGGAATATCCTGGAGATATCGGGAATCGGAGAAAATACACTTTCCGGAATCCTTGCAGAGATGGGAGATATCTCAAGATTTGATGATGCAAAAGAAATACAGAAGTTGGGTGGATTAGGGCTGGTAGCATGCAGCTCCGGCAAACACAAAGGAGAAACCAAGATAAGTCATAGAGGACGCAAACGGCTTAGATATTGGCTGTTCCAAGCGGCAAAGTCGGTGGTAGCACATGCAGAGGAATTCAAAGAACTCCATATTTACTATACGACACGAACCGATAATCCACTAAAAAAGATGCAGTCGCTGATAGTGATAGCTTGTAAACTTCTGAGGATCATTTTTGCAATCCTAAAGAACGGAACAGTCTATGATCCGAAAAAGATGTTAATGGACATCAAGCGCCCTGAAAATCAGGGAGCGGTTGCAGCATAACATAGAATCAATCAACAAAAACTGATTTATCCAGAACTCTGCCGGGTTCCAGAGGAAACTGAAATCGGGCAGGGTTCTGGAAAGTAACCCGATAACGATGGAGTGCGAAACGCACTGCATCATCACAATGACCAGCAGGTTGAGGCAGGGGGAAGCGTCTACGGAATACCGTACCTTGCGGAAACAGCAGGTCAGTAAAATCAAAATAAAAACAAGAGCTGTAGCTTGTGGTAGTTGTCTCCGTAGGGCATGACCCTGTTTGAAAGCTTGGCAAGCACTCAGTGTATGGACAGGTGGGACGAAGGAAGTTGGGGCAGGATCCCTTTAGGCACGGAAGGTTCACCATCATAGTTAACAGAGGATTTATAGCCTTTATAAAGCCAAACAAACGGATGCTTTATAAACTATACTCTCATTTAGCTATTCAGTACAAGATACAATGACTGTCATACGCTTCTGGCTCTGTTTAATGAGGTAAATATTTAAAGAAAAGCTTGAAAAATCAATGATTTAGGGCTTGACATTATAGGAAGGATTGTCTCTATCCGTCGGCAAATCGTAAGAAAAGACGAGGTTCTCTATTCTGCAGACGGAAATGTATCCGTAAAGAAGGTAGGAGTGGAAATCAAAGCGACCAAGACCGAATGCAGTAACCGCATTTTAAGAGTGCCCCAGTTGATTTTTCCTCTGCTTAATGAAAGAAGAATCAGACTTCAAACGATGATGCAGACCCGGGAAGCAAATGGGAAAAGCTGGAATCATCTCTATGATTCTTACATTTGTGTGTCTGATGATGGTAACATTAAATCAGAAGGTACGCTGACATTTGCTTTAAAGAGGATCTGCACCGCGGGGGGCATTCCAATCGTGACGCCGCATGATCTCCACCATATCACAGCTACCATGATGTTTCAATATGGCATCAACCATGAAACTTCATCGGATGCCATTCTGGAAAATGTGTCCAAATACTTAGGGCATGCGTCCACAAACACCACATTTGATGTATATATGGATTATGTGGGCAAACTGAGTCGTATCCGTGATGTCTCAGGGAAAGTAGCAGACCACTTCTATTATCCGCTTAACGGCGACGATGGAGGTGGTATATAAGTGAAACGCAAAGAACTGGAACGTCCTCCAAGGAATCCACGATTTTACAGAGGCGAGATCGTGAACTGGAAAATGCGAGAAAAAATTCTGTTTAAGGATAACCGGTATTGTGTACGCTTTGTTCTGTGGTTTGCTGACGGTTCATCCATAATAAAGGAAAGCGGTGGCTTTAAAACAAAAACGGAAGCGCTGGACCGAAAAAATGAATTAGTTGTACTCCTGACAAGCCGGGAATATGTAGCCATCGAGACCAGCGTAAGTGACTTTTTTGATCAATGGCTTTATTATTATATGCTCGACGAAAAACACATCACTTATGGTACCTATATGGCATACCGGAATATCATTTACAACTATATCGTTCCGAAAATCGGGTACATGAAGCTGGAAAAAGTAACAACAAACACAATCCTTTCGATATTGGATTCATTCCCAAGCGATTCTCTTCTGACAATGGGATATGCGGTATTTGGAAGTTCCTTTCGATACGCAAAACGTATGGGCTTAATCCGGCTGGATTATGCGGATATCGCAATCAGCCTAAAGAGAAAGAAGAGAAGAAAAGAAAAAATGAGTGAAGTGGCCAGTGATCCGCTTCCAGTCTTTGAAAAAAAGAGAAGGTATGCCATGACTGCGAAGCAGATCTGCAGTCTCTTATATCTGGCCAAAACAGACGAACCTGATTTTTATCTCCCGATCTTACTCGCTTGCACAACAGGCTGCCGGATCAGGGAGTTGATCGCCCACCGTTTCTGTGACATCGATTATCAGAAAAGATGTATACACATTAATGGTCAGTTATATGGTCAGTTATCCCGTCCAGTTGATATTTCCAATATTCCACCGGAAGAAAGCGTTCTTCAACGGTTGAAAACGAAGTCAGCGGCTGGGATCTGGTCCATACCCGTCCCGGATTTTGTACTCGATGAAATCATCTTGGCAAAAGAGCGGTACCGTAAGAGCACAGTCGGTAAGAATATCGATACCGGGTATCTCTGGCATCAGGAAAATGGCGCACCTCATAACCGCAGTGACTATCGAAAGCCATTTACCCGTTTAAAAGAAAAGATGCACCTTCCGGAAGCTTTCCACTGGCATGACCTTCGCCATACCTTCGCAACTATTATGGCGGAAAATGAAGTGAACTTAAAGGAACTCGCCAATGTCCTTGGACATCGCACCGGTGAGTTTACGCTTCAAGTGTATGTGGAGCAGAAGCCGGAAATTTACGAAGGGGTCCATCAATACTTTGACCTTCTGGCAGAACTGGCCGGTATCCGGACAGACGAAAGCGAAGATCTCCATCAGGAAAAAACAGTCAACGATATTGAGGGTTACATGGCATTTCTTGATTCTTTTATCAGGGGCGCTTTGGAGTAATTTATTAGAAAGGCTTGTCAGTTTAAACAAAATAACGTATACTTATTCAGAACGATTTCATGAAAAAACGGGTAATCTGACGCTGTTTTGTGTGATGTTTTGTGCGCATTGATACGTTTTTGTTTGTGCAGTCCGTCATACAAAAAAAATTAAAAAAGTGAGAAGGAAAAAAACGTGTCCCTGACACACGGACATTATCGCTTTTGAAGAAAAATTTTAAAGGTAAGAAGGAAACGTCCATTTCGTGACATGGACATACCTTTCTCCATCAGAATTACATCAGCCGAGTTTACATGAAATATTAAAAAATCAAGCAAAAAGGAACTAAAATGAGAAAATTAGCTTTGAGTGATGAAATACTTTTATCGATCCAACAGCCTGCCAGATATATTGGCGGAGAAGTGAACATGGTTGTCAAAAATCCGTCTCAGGTGGACATAAGGTTTGCTTTTGCGTTCCCGGACGTATACGAGATAGGCATGTCCCATTTAGGCATCCAGATCCTGTATTCCATGTTTAATTCCAGGGAAGATATCTATTGTGAGCGTGTATACAGCCCATGGATGGATCTGGATCCGATCATGAGAGAGAAGAATATCCCGCTGTTTACCCTTGAGACCCAGGAGCCTGTAAAGAACTTTGATTTTCTGGGAATCACTCTTCAGTATGAAATGTGCTATACTAATGTGCTTCAGATCTTAGATCTGGCACAAATCCCGCTCCATGCAGCAGATCGTGGGGAAGATATGCCAATTGTCATCGGTGGCGGCCCATGTGCCTATAATCCGGAGCCTTTGGTAGATTTCTTTGATATGTTTTATATCGGAGAAGGTGAGACAGTTTATTTTGAACTTTTAGACTGCTATAAGGAAAACAAAAAAAACGGCGGAAGCAGAAGAGACTTTTTAGAGAAAGCAGCCCAGATCGAGGGAATCTATGTCCCGGCTTTTTATGACATAGAGTACAATGAAGACGGCACATTAAAAAGTTTTAAATCAAACTGTCCAACTGCAAAGGAAAAAATTGTTAAGCAGGTAGTAGCTGATATGGACAGTGTGCCATATATTGAAAAACCGCTGGTGCCATTTATTAAGGTGACTCAGGACAGAGTGGTTTTAGAGATCCAGAGAGGCTGTATCCGTGGATGCCGTTTCTGTCAGGCGGGTAATGTGTATCGTCCGTTAAGAGAACACAGTCTGGAATATTTAAAGCATTATGCATACGATATGCTTAAGAGCACCGGACATGAGGAGATTTCCTTAAGTTCTTTAAGTTCCAGTGATTATACGCATCTGGAAGGTCTTGTGAACTTTCTTATTGATGAGTTTAAGGGAAAAGGGGTGAATATTTCCCTTCCATCCCTGCGTATCGATGCCTTTTCCCTGGATGTTATGAGCAAGGTCCAGGATATTAAAAAAAGCAGCCTTACATTTGCTCCTGAGGCTGGTTCCCAGCGCCAGAGGGACGTTATTAATAAAGGACTTACAGAAGAAGTGATCTTAAAGGGTGCCAATGATGCTTTCCACGCAGGGTGGAACCGCGTAAAACTGTATTTTATGCTGGGACAGCCTACAGAAACAGTGGAAGATATGGAAGGGATCGCCCTTCTTTCTGAAAAGATTGCAGAGACCTATTATGATGAGATCCCAAAAGATCAGAGGCATGGTAAGGTACAGGTAGTTGCCAGTTCATCATTCTTTGTTCCAAAGCCATTTACCCCATTTCAGTGGGCAAGGATGTGTACTAAGGAAGAATTCCTAGAGCGTGCCAATATCGTTCGCGGAAAGTTCCGTGAGATGAAAAACTTTAAGAGTTTAAAATATAACTGGCATGAAGCAGAACTGACTGTATTAGAGGGCGTTCTTGCAAGAGGCGACCGCCGTGTAGGTGCAGTTATTGAAGAAGCATACCGTAGAGGGGCTATTTACGATTCATGGTCTGAATTCTTTAAAAATGAAGTCTGGATGGAAGCATTTAAAACCTGCGGCGTGGATATTGATTTTTATACCACCAGAGAACGCAGCTTAGATGAGTTATTCCCATGGGATTTCATTGATGCAGGTGTTTCCAAGGCTTTCTTGAAGAGAGAGTGGCAGAATGCGCTTGATGAAAAAGTGACTCCAAACTGCCGTCAGAAATGTTCTGGCTGCGGTGCTGCCAAATATGGTGGCGGTGTCTGCTTTGAGAAAAGATAAGACCATAAAACTGTAAGAGTGCAAATTAGTAAATTAATGTAAATATATAAATAAATAATAAAAGGAACAATACAGACAATGATGAAAATTCGTATAAAATTTCGCAAATACGGCACCATGAAATTCATCGGCCACCTGGATGTGATGCGTTATTTCCAGAAAGCGATCCGCAGAGCTGAAGTGAATATCCGTTATAGCGAAGGCTTCAGCCCTCATCAGATCATGTCCTTTGCTGCGCCTTTAGGTGTAGGTATCACCAGCAAGGGTGAATATGTGGATATTGAGGTACTGGATACTGAAAATTCAAAAAAAATGGTGGACCGCTTAAATGCAGTGATGTCAGAAGGCTTTGAAATCCTGGAGTACAAGCTTCTTCCAGATGATGCAGCAAATGCTATGTCTATTGTGGGAGCAGCAGATTACAGTCTTACTTTCCGGCCGGGTTATGAGCCGGAAAATGAAAGTCCACAGGAGTGGTTTGAAAAGCTGGTTCAATTTTTTGATACAGACCATGTAATGATCATGAAAAAGACAAAAAAGGGAGAACGGGAAATGGACCTTAAGCCCTTTGTCTATGAATTAAAAGTTCGTAAAGAAGGGGAGATCCCTGCTCTTTTTATGAAAGTGTCTGCAGGCAGTGCTGCAAATATTAAACCGGAGCTTGTTTTGGATGCGTATTATGCTTTTTTAGAGGAAGAACGTCCCCAGTTCGCTTTTATGACTGAGAGAGAAGAAGTATATGCAGATGCAGCCACTGCAGAAGAAGCAGAGGCTGGCACACATAAATTTGTAACATTAGGCAATCTGGGACAGGATATAGAATAATGGATAAATTAGTCATTACCCGTTTGCAGGGAAAAATATGTACAGCTTCCGTATCCGATAGAAAGGTAACAGGTATTATTCTGGAAGAGGAAGACCAGGCATCGATCCTTAATAACATTTATATTGGAAAAGTCCAGAAGGTAGTTGCAGGTATTAATGCAGCTTTTATTGATCTGGGCGTGACGGTTGGTTATTATAGTCTGGATGAAAATAAAGAACATATATTTACCCAGCAAGGAAGAAGTGGTAAATTAAGACCAGGAGATGAGCTTTTAGTTCAGATAAGCCGGGACGCCGTAAAGACAAAGGCGCCTGTGCTTACCTCTAATTTGTCTCTGCCTGGGCGTTTTTGCGTTCTCACAGCAGGCAGAACAGGGATTGGTTTTTCGGCAAAACTTACAGACACAGCATGGAAGAATCAGATCCGGAAAATGCTTTTGGAAAATGATTTTATAGGCTTTGGCATTATTTTAAGGACCAATGCAGGATCAGCAGGGCCGGAACAGATATTAGAAGAGTGCGAAAAGCTTAAAGCTATGTTAAAACAGCTGATAAAAGAGAGCGGCAGCCGTACCTGCTACAGCTGTCTGTATAAGACACTTCCTTCTTATATTGCAGGTATCCGGGATTCTTATGCCGGAGGACTGGAGGAGATCGTTACAGACTGTCCGGATCTATATGGGCAGTTAAAAGAATATCTGGAAACCAGCCAGGCGGAGGATGCAGGAAAATTAAAATTGTATACAGACAGATTGCTTTCACTTGGAAAGCTTTATAGTCTGGATAATGCTCTTTCCAAGGCACTTGATAAACGGGTATGGCTGAAATCCGGAGGCTATCTGGTGATCGAGCCAACAGAAGCCATGGTAGTGATCGATGTAAATACGGGGAAATATGAAGGTAAAAAGAAGCTGGAGGAAACTGTATTAAAGATTAATTTAGAGGCGGCGGCAGAAATCGCAAGACAGCTGCGGCTGCGCAATCTTTCCGGTATTATTATGGTGGATTTTATTGATATGAACCAGGAAGAAAGTAAGATGCAGCTGATGGAAGCATTAAAAGCAGCTGTAGCGAAAGATCCGGTAAAAACAGTTGTAGTAGAAATGACCCGTTTGAATTTAGTGGAGATAACCCGCAAAAAGGTAAGACGTCCATTATACGAACAGGCGGCAGGATTATATAACAGTACAAGGGAATAGGGGAAAACAAACATGAAGATCATAATCGTGGGCTGCGGCAAAGTTGGAACAACTCTGGCAGAGCAGTTAAACAGGGAAAATCATGATATCACACTGATCGATACCGATGATGAGGCATTAAAAAACATTTCTGACAATGTAGACCTGATGAGCGTAACTGGAAATGGCGCTATTTACCAGGTACAGATGGAAGCGGGTATTCAGGAGGCAGATCTGATGATCGCCACTACAAACTCAGATGAGTTGAATATGCTCTGCTGTCTGATCGCGAAAAAAGCAGGTAACTGTCATACCATCGCACGTATCCGAAACCCTGAGTATTCCGCAGAGATCGGTTATATCAGAGAAGAGTTAAACCTTTCTATGGCCATTAACCCGGAACTGGCAGCTGCGAGAGAAATCGCAAGACTTCTGCGTTTCCCATCTGCTATTAAGATCGAGCCGTTTGCCAAAGGAAGGATCGAGCTGTTAAAGCTTCTCATCCCGAATCATTCCAATTTAGACCAGTTAAAGGTCATGGATGTGGTAAATAAGTTAAAGAGCAATGTGCTGATCTGTGCTGTAGAGCGCGGGGATGACGTTGTGATCCCGGATGGTAATTTTGTGATGCAGAAAGGAGACAAGATCTCATTTATCGCGTCTCATGCAGACAGTGCAGACTTCTTTAAGAAAGCTGGAATCGTAAACAACTCCGTAAAAACTGCCATGTTTGTAGGCGGTGGAAAGCTGACATATTATCTTTGCAACCAGCTGGCGGATACAAAGATCAAGATCAAGATCATTGAGCAGGATGAAGCACGGTGCAGACAGTTAAGTGAACTGCTGCCAAATGCCATGATCATCCACGGTGACGGTTCTGACCAGCAGGTTTTATTGGAAGAAGGTATCCTTCAGACAGAGGCTTTTGCTTCTTTAACAGGCTTTGATGAAGAAAATATCATGCTTTCCCTGTATGCAGCCAGCAAATCCAATGCAAAGCTGATCACGAAGGTAAACAGGATTGCTTTTGAAAGTGTGATCAATTCCCTGGATCTTGGAAGCCTGATCCAGCCGAAAATGCTTACTGCAGACCTGATCCTTCAGTATGTAAGAGCAATGCAGAATTCTATGGGAAGCAATGTAGAAACTCTTTATAAGATCGTAGCTGACAAGGCAGAGGCGTTGGAATTCCGCGTAAAAGAAGGATCCCCTCTTCTTGGTATTCCGTTGGAAAAGCTTCAACTGAAAAATAATCTGTTAGTAGCCTGTATCAACCGCAGCGGCCGTATTATTACCCCTCGAGGCAAAGATACGATTGAAGCTGGCGATACCGTGATCATTGTTACGACCCATACAGGCCTGAATGATCTGACCGACATATTAAAGTAAAGGGGTTTAGGCAATGAATCATAGTATTATTATTTATATGTTAGGCTGGATCATGAATATAGAAGCAGCACTGATGCTGATCCCTATCCTGACAGCAGTCGTTTATAAAGAAGGAATTATCAGCTGTTACGCAGGGGTAGCAGTTGTATGTGCAGTTCTTGGTTTTTTATGTACCAGAAAAAAGCCAAAGGTAAGGATGTTTTTTGCAAGGGAAGGCTTTGTACTGGTTTCCTTAGGCTGGCTGGTTCTAAGCTTTTTTGGCTGCCTTCCTTTTGTGTTAAGCGGGGAGATACCTCATTTTATTGATGCTTTGTTTGAAATTGTGTCCGGTTTTACTACTACCGGTTCTAGTATCCTTCCAGAGGTGGAGAAGCTGTCAAAAGCCAGCCTGATCTGGAGGAGTTTTTCCCACTGGATCGGAGGCATGGGCGTTCTTGTATTTATCCTTGCTATTCTTCCCATGGCAGGAGACTATGATATGCACATCATGAGAGCAGAAAGTCCGGGACCTTCTGTAGGGAAACTGGTACCGAAGATCCGCATTACCGCAAAGCTGTTATATGTGATCTATTTCTTTATTACCGTGGTGACTGCAGTTTTCCTGCTGATCGGGAAAATGCCTATATTTGATACCCTCTGTATGAGCCTTGGTGCAGCTGGAACAGGAGGTTTTGCCTGCCGCAACAGCGGACAGGCAGGTTATACCGTTTACCAGCAGGCAGTTTTAAGTATTGCCATGATCCTTTTTGGTATTAACTTTAATGTTTATTATCTGCTTCTCATCCGTAAGCCCAAAGAAGCCTTCAAGTGTGAGGAGATGCGTGGTTATCTGGCGATCATCCTGGCAGCGGTAGTGCTGATCACTATTAATATCCGCTCCATGTTCCCATCTCTTTTCCTGGCAGCTCACCATGCATTATTTCAGGTTGCTTCTATTATTACAACCACTGGTTATTCTACCGTAGATTTTGATAAATGGCCGGAGTTTTCAAAATGCATTATCGTGCTGTTGATGTTTATTGGTGCCTGCGCAGGAAGTACAGGCGGCGGAATGAAGGTTTCCCGTATTATGATCGCTTTTAAAGAAGCTAAACGGGAAATTTCTACCATGATCCACCCAAGAAGTGTAAAGGTCTTAAAATATGAGGGGAAAGTGATCGGAAATGATACTCTTCGTGTTTTAAACTGCTATATTATTGCATATTTTATGCTGTTTGTGGCTTCTGTCCTTATTGTCAGTCTGGATAATTATGATTTTACCACCAGCTTTACAGCAGTAGCCGCCAATTTTAATAATATTGGACCGGGACTTTCCGTTGTAGGTCCTGCATCTAACTTCTCTATGATGTCCTACCTGTCAAAAACAGTGCTTATCTTTGACATGCTGGCAGGCAGACTGGAGTTGTTCCCGGTACTTGTTCTTCTTTCTCCGGGAACCTGGAAAAGAGGATAAAATAATTAAAAATATCCTTGACAATTGAAAAGTCGAGTGATATTATACTTAAGTATGCCGCACAGCGAGGTAAAAGATTTCGTAAGAGACACCGAAGCTGGCGAGTAATGAACATAGGAGGTGCCTTTTTATGTACGCGATTATTGCAACAGGCGGAAAGCAGTACAAGGTAGCAGAAGGCGATGTCATTAAGGTAGAAAGACTGGGCGCAGGCGCAGGCGAGACCGTAACATTTGACCAGGTGCTGGCTGTTAACAACGGCGAACTGCAGATTGGATGCCCAACCGTAGCCGGAGCAACTGTTACAGCAACAGTTGATAAGGAAGGCAAGGGAAAGAAAGTTATCATTTACAAGTATAAGAGAAAAACTGGCTATCACAAAAAGAATGGTCACAGACAGCTCTTTACACAGGTTAAGATCGAAAAGATCAACGCTTAATTGTAAATGGTATGATCCAGACAACAGTATTTAAGAAATCCACAGATTCAGGCAATGATCTTTACTGCGGGATCGTGATTAAGGGACATGCAGGTTATGCTGAAGAAGGTGAAGATATTATCTGCGCAGCAGTTTCTGCATTGGCTATTAATTTTTATAATTCAGTAGAGACATTTACGGATGACGGATTTGAAGGAACAGCAGGACAGGATGACATTCAGTTTGACTTCCGCTTCACTTCAGATATAAGCCCTGAGTCACAGCTCCTTATGAATTCTCTTATTCTGGGACTTCAGAATATTGAGAATGATTATGGAAGATCATACATTAATATCCGGTTTAAGGAGGTGTAAGACATGTTAAAGATGAACCTTCAGTTATTCGCTCATAAAAAGGGTGTTGGTTCTACTAAGAACGGCCGTGATTCCGAGTCCAAGAGACTTGGCGCAAAGAGAGCTGATGGACAGTTCGTACTGGCAGGAAACATCCTGTACAGACAGCGCGGTACACATATTCATCCTGGCAACAACGTAGGTAAGGGCGGCGACGATACCTTATTTGCTTTAGTAGACGGAGTTGTTAAGTTTGAAAGAAAGGGCAGAGACAAGAAGCAGGTTTCTGTTTACCCAAGAGCAATCAACGAGTAATTCTGAGGGCCCCATACAAGTATGTATGGAGCCCCTTTTTTCTGTATCCTTAGTGACGGGATGTGCGTTCTGCCTACTGAGGATCCTCACATTCAACACCAACAGGAGGTGCTGTATAATGTTCGCAGATAGAGCAAAAGTATTTATAAAGTCCGGTAAAGGCGGAGATGGCCATGTTTCTTTCCGAAGAGAACTTTATGTTCCAAATGGCGGTCCTGACGGCGGGGACGGCGGAAGAGGCGGCGATGTTATTTTCCAGGTAGATACAGGAAAAAACACACTGGTAGATTTCCGTCATATTCATAAATATGTGGCAAAAGACGGACAGGAAGGTGGAAAACGCCGCTGTCATGGAGCAGATGCCGATGATCTGATCGTAAAGGTACCGGAAGGTACTGTAATTAAAGATTTTGAATCCGGAAAAGTCATTGCAGACATGTCCGGTGATAATAAAAGAGAAGTTATTTTAAAAGGCGGAAAAGGCGGCCTTGGAAACATGCATTTCGCAACCTCCACCATGCAGGTTCCCAAGTATGCACAGCCTGGACAGCCTGGACAGGAGCTATGGGTCACTCTGGAGCTTAAGGTGATCGCAGATGTAGGTCTGGTAGGATTTCCAAATGTTGGAAAATCTACATTGTTATCCGTAGTCAGCAACGCAAGACCTGAGATTGCAAACTATCATTTTACTACATTAAATCCACATCTGGGTGTGGTGGATCTGGGTGATGGTGCAGGTTTTGTTATGGCAGATATCCCGGGATTGATCGAGGGAGCTTCTGAGGGAGTAGGACTGGGGCATTCCTTCCTGCGTCATATTGAGCGTACCAAAGTGTTAGTTCATGTAGTAGACGGTGCTTCTGTAGAAGGAAGAGATCCGTTAGAGGATATTTTAACTATTAACAAAGAGCTGGAGGCATACAATCCGGATCTTTTAAAACGCCCACAGGTGATCGCAGCCAATAAAATGGATGCATGTTATTCGGAAGATGACTCCAACGATGTTATTGCCAGATTAAAGGCAGAATTTGAGCCAAAGGGTATTAAAGTATTTCCAATCTCTGCAGTCAGCAGACAGGGCGTAAAAGAGCTGTTATGGCATGTAAATGACCTGTTAAAGACTGTAGATTCTGCACCGGTTGTATTCGAGAAGGAATTTGAGATTGAGTATCAGGGCGACCGCAGCCTTCCGTATACAGTTACAAGAGCAGATGATGGTGCTTATGTAGTAGAAGGACCGAGAATTGAAAAGATGCTGGGTTATACGAATCTGGATTCTGAGAAGGGCTTTGATTTCTTCCAGAAATTCTTAAAAAATACCGGTATTTTAGATGACCTTGAAAAAGCTGGCATCAATGAAGGCGATACTGTCCGTATGTATGGACTGGAGTTTGATTATTATAAATAATTACTGCAAATAATTACTACAATTACTATTGATCGTTTTAGTTTATATAGATGAAGGAGAAATAAATGACAAGTAAGCAGAGATCCTATTTAAAAGGTCTTGCAATGAACCTGGATCCAATCTTTCAGATCGGCAAATCCAGCCTTACACCAGAAGTGACAGAGGCTGTTTCTGAAGCACTGGAGGCCAGAGAGCTTGTAAAGATCACTGTATTAAAGAATTGCCTGGATGATGGCAGATCTATCGCAGAGGTATTGGGTGAGCGTACTCATTCAGAAGTAGTACAGGTGATCGGAAGAAAGATCGTACTGTATCGTCCGGCTAAGGATGAGACTAAGAGAAAGATCGTATTACCTTAATTAACTATAAAAGTGTTGCCAGGTGGCTATAGGGACTGAGTGTCTGCACCCGGGGAAGTATAGATATCTGGCAGCAGTTGTGTAAGTGCCGGCGGCATGTGACAACAGACTTATGCACCTGCTTTTGTGGTTGATTTTCCGTCAGCTGCACCTGGATTTTATCACCGTACGCACTGCGCATGCCTCAGAAATTTGGGTATAACTGACAAGAAATCTTTTCACAAAATCAGGCACAGAGAGATTCAGAGAGAACATCAGATGACTACGGAGGTCTGACATGGCGAAAATAGGAATCTTGGGAGGAACCTTTGATCCGATCCATAATGGTCATCTTGCCCTTGGAAAACAGGCATACGAGCAATTTGGGCTGGATGAGATCTGGTTTATGCTTTCTGGCCATCCTCCTCATAAAAAGGGTCGCCTGGTAACAGAGGGAAAAGAGCGGGAAGATATGGTAAAACTGGCCATTGCGTCAGTTCCCTATTTTGTATATTCCGATTTTGAATTAAAAAGGGAAGGAAATACTTATACAGCCCAGACGCTGACACTGCTTAAGGAAGCATATCCCCAGCATGAGTTTTATTTTATCATAGGTGCAGATTCCCTTTATGAGATCGAACAGTGGTATCATCCGGAGCTGGTCATGAAACAGGCTGTTTTGCTGGTTGCGGCAAGAACTTATGAAAAAGATCACCGTGATTTTGAAAAGCAGATAAATTATCTGCAGGAAAAATATGGTGCCAGGATCGGTATGATTCAGTTCAAAGAAATGGATATATCTTCCAGACAGATACGAAAAGCAGTTGGATCAGGCCAGTCTGTTGAAAAACTGGTACCAGGTTCGGTTGCCGGATATATCAGAATACATGGACTTTACAGAGAAGCCTTTGATGATTAAAGGAGTGTACAGATATGCAGATGAGTAATCATTGCAGTCAGATCATGATGCTGCGCAGTAAACTGAAAACAAAACTGGATCCTATGCGTTATGAGCATTCACTTAGTGTAGCCTTTACCTGTATGAATCTTGCCATGCGTTATGGGTATGACATAGATAAGGCAGAACTTGCAGGACTGATGCATGACTGTGGAAAGCGTTTTACAGATGAGATCATTTTAAAGAAATGTATCAGTCATAAGATTCTTGTGACTGATGCAGAACAGAAAGCCCTTCCAGTACTTCATGCCAAATATGGCGCCTGGCTGGCGGAGAATAAATACGGGATCGAAGACCCAGAGATCATAAGCGCCATTGCCTGTCATACAACAGGTAAGGCAGATATGTCTGTTTTGGATAAGATCGTATATATTGCTGATTATATTGAGCCAAGGCGATACAAAGCAGATAATCTGCCTCAGATGAGAAAACTTGCATATGAAGATCTGGATAAGACCATGTATGAGATTTTAAAAAGCACATTGGAATATCTGGCAAAGAAGGGCGCAGCAGCTGATCCTATGACTGCTACGGCTTATGAGTATTTCAGACAGCTGGTAGCCGCCGAAAAGTAAAGGAGAAATAGAATGAATTCTAAGGAAATGGTAAAAATTGCCTATGAGGCGTTAAGTGATAAAAAGGGACAGGATATTAAGATCATCGATATCCAGTCTGTATCCGTTCTTGCTGATTATTTCATTATTGCAGACGGAAGCAACCCAAACCAGGTACAGGCAATGGCCGACAATGTAGAAGAGATGCTTGGCAAAGCAGGCTGTGAGTGTAAGCAGATTGAAGGCTATCAGAGTGCAAACTGGATTCTTATGGACTACAAAGATATCATCGTGCATATTTTCTGCCGTGAAGACCGTCTGTTCTATGATCTGGAGCGTATCTGGAGAGATGGAAAGACATTTGTGGATGTAAATGAGATTGATTAAATGTTGTTTAATTCCCTTTATTTCTTAAATATTCCCTTTAAACCTTAAATAAGGGATCAGAATGAAGGGAATTTTTCCCTTTATATCGTAAATAAGAGTGTTAAAAATGAAAAACGTGTTTTCCGTCATACCTTAAATAAGAGGTATGAAACCGGAAAGCACGTTTTCCTTTATATCTTAAATAAGGACAACACTGAGTCACATTTTCCCTTTATGTGTTAAATATGAATTCAGCAGCAAGGCAAAATAAAGACCCCAGATCACGAAATTCCAGGCGGCGCCATGCCAAAAGCCTGTCAGCATCCAGACCAGGAATATATTGAACAGATGCCGCGGTACACTTACACGGCTGCCTCCCAGAGGAATATAGACATAATCCCGAAACCAGGTTCCCAAAGACATATGCCAATACCGCCAGAATTCGGTAATGCTTTTCGAGATAAAAGGATTGTTCCCGGTGCCACTGTATAGAGAATCAGGACACAGGGCAGAAACCAGAATAAAAATGGTATGCTGGAAAAAAGCATGGATTCCTCCTAATCCAGTACAGCAGGTGCATCCGTCAGAATGGCAGAATCCGGAGCCACTTTTAAACAGGCTTCAACCAGATTACCGATACATTCCTCGTCACCGTATGCCATCATAACATAATCCGCAACAGAGATAACAACCACCTTATCCGGGAAGTCGCACATCCAGCACTGCCCCTGAACCTCTGTTTTGTAATCCTCGGCAAAGTCTTTTGCTTTAGAAGGATCGTTCAGCTTTGCAAGGGCGGAACTAAAGGTGTTTGTGTTCATCATATGCTGCAGGGTAGCTGCATCATCATTCAGCATATCGTAAAGCGCATCATTTACATGAAGGAGATACTCAAAGGTCTCCTTATTTTCATCTGTCAGGGCAAATTTTGCCGGAGCCTCCGCCTCATGCTCTGCATCACCGCCTACAGCTGAAAACTGCTTATCTTCGCCAAAGGCATCCCAAACCTCTGTATAAAAATCAACTGCCGATTCAATCACAGTTCCCTGGGGCTTAGGTGGGTCATTTGCCGGCTTACTGCCGCAGCCTGCCAGAGAGACAGCCATGGTAAGAATCAGAAGAGAAGTAATCGTTTTTTTTACATTGGAAAATTACTTTCAGTTATTTGTTTCTGCATATCAGGCTATATTATCTCAGAAAAGCCAGCATAAAGCAAGGCAGCTAACAGAACGGTAAGAAATGTAAAGATTAATTAAGATATTGCAGAAGACTTCGGAAAATTTAAAACAGAGCTTCAAGAAACTCTTCCAGTTTGTCTGTTTGGTAAATAAAAGGAAGGAAAGAAACAATAAAAGAGCAGGTATGAAATAGGAGCAATATCAATTTCAGACCTGCTTTTGACTTTATAGATTCATTTATTCAAGCATTTCCTGTGCTTTCAACAGGTTCCGCAGGCAATAGTAAAAGGCCGGAATCAGAAAGGCGTCTGCCATAAGCCACGCAAGAGGAGAAGCAAAGCATATGATAATATAGCCGAAGATGGGAACCAGTGCAAATCCAACCAAAGCCCGGGCGATCATCTCGCAGACACCGGCGAGAATGGCAAGAAGACTGTAGCCCATTCCCTGAATGGTAAAACGCCATACATTGACGATGGTAAGCGGAATATAAAACAGAGAATTAAAGGTTAAAAACTGGTGAGCCTGATGAATTACAACTGTCTCCGAAGCATCTACAAAGAGCAGTGGGATCACACCGCCGAACAGGGTCAGGACAATGCAGGCCAGAACCGAGTAGATGCTTCCAATGAAGGTTGCAGAACGAACTCCCTGGCGGATACGGTCAGTTTTCCCGGCACCGGCATTCTGTCCGGCATAGGTTGCCATTGTGCCTCCCAGTGCATCAAAGGGGCAGCAGAAGAACATACCGATCTTCTGACCGGCAGTAACCGAGGCAACTGCAATGGAACCGAGAGAGTTGATGGCGGTCTGGATCACCACCGAACCGATGGCGGTGATGGAGTACTGAAGTCCCATCGGAATACCCATCATGCAGAGACGATAGAGGTGGTAGGTACTGATTCGTGTTTCCTCCCGATGCATTTTTAAAATATCGAATTTCTTCTTCATATAAATCAGGCAGAGAATGCCTGAAACAGCCTGTGCAATCACCGTAGCATAAGCAGCACCGGCTGTTCCGGCTCCTATCTGTACGATGAAAAACAGATCCAGTACGATATTAACGAGACTGGATAAAATCAGAAAATAAACAGGTGTCCTGGAGTCTCCCAGTGCACGGATGATACCGGCTAAGGTATTGTACAGATACGTGGCCGGAATACCGGCAAACACAAAGAAGATATAGCTGTAGGCACCGTCGATGATATTGTCCGGTGTCTGCATCCAGACAAGAATCTGACGGGTCAGCAGACAGACGATTACGGTCATAACCACAGCGAAAAAAGATGCCAGCCATCCGGCATTGGCAACGAAACGCCGCATGTTCTTATAATCCTGGGCGCCGAACCGCTGAGCAACCGGAATGGAGAATCCGGTGCATACACCGATTACAAAGCCATTAATCATAAAGTTGATAGCAGCTGTGGAGCCAACGGAAGCCAGGGCATCCACGCCCAGAAACTTTCCTACAATAATGGTATCGACCATGCTGTAAAATTGCTGAAACAAAAGCCCCATCAGCATGGGAATGGCGAATCCAAGAATCAATTTAGCCGGGCTTCCAGTTGTCATATCTTTAATGGTAGATTGTTTTGCAGATTGACTCATAAAGCAGTCTCCCTTCTTTTACAAATCAAACAAGTATAGCTGAATCCGAAATCACATGGAATTGATCAAAAAATCTCAAACATAAATTTTATAAGAAAGATGGAAAATTGGCAATTCATAAAAGTCACGAAAAATTGGAACGATAAAAGAAAAAATTTGGAATAAGAAGCATTGGAAAAATCTCTTGATTTCAACCGGATTGTAGCTACAGGAATATGACTAATGCTTTGTTTCTATGAATGTTCCTCACTTTATCGCTACCTAAATGACATTGATGGCTGAATTGTAACCAATTTTATTATGATTGGTACTGGTGAGCCAGTCTTTTCTGTGTTACAATATATGCGTTATGAATAAACACGGTCCTGAATCATGGAGGCACAAACTATGGAACCAATGTATTTGTCAATCCAACCGGAAAAGACTGGAGAACGCATAAAAAAGCTGCTTTTGGAACAGGGATATACGATTCGGGAGATCCAGGGAGCTTTCGGATTTGAAAATCCGCAGGCTATTTATAAATGGCTATCCGGCAAATCGTTACCCAGCATAGACAATTTTGTTATTTTAAGTAGATTATTACATACTACGATTGAAGATATCCTCGTCATTGACGGGGATATTCCTCGTTTATGGGGGATTTTAAACCGATGGATGAATGACATCTGCCACCGAATGATTTACAATCGGATCAGAAACAAATGATGGAAGATGAGGATAGAGAGGAAGGCGAAAATCATGCAGAAAATCACATCGGCTTATGCAAATAAGATGCTGAGAAGCCTTGAGGAAGACAAAGCATTCTGGGTCAACAAGGAAGCATCATCCAGTACTTACATTGCTGCTGTCAATGAGGAGCCGGTCATTCCGGAATACGATTACATGACAGTTGCGAATACAATTGATGAGATAGACAGGAAGATCGTCACTATTAAACACGCATTGAACCTGACCAATGCCACAGCAAAAGTGCAGGTGGGTGAACAGGAGATGAGCATTGACAGTATTCTGGTTCGAATGGCTCAGCTCAATAAGAGAAAGGCTGTTCTTGATGATATGCGTAAGAGACTGCCAAAAACGCGTGTGTATGGCAGTGCATTTAGCTCATCTGGTTCAGCGCCTGAGTATAAGTATATCAACTACGATCCGGAACTGATCCGGCAGGAATATGACCGTATTTCCAATACGATCATGGACATGCAGATCGCACTGGATCGCTATAACCAGACGGTGCTGTTTGAGGTAGATATCTGATCACTCATTCCGTGCAGGACATATTTCTAACAATACTTACTGGCGGTTACGGTTCATAGTTATCGTTTATCGGTTATTTGTTACCGGGTTATGTGTTCCGGTTCATGGAAACGACTTTTGGAAAGCATATAATGCAGATTTTCAAAATGTCCTGTAAAAACCTGTGAGAGATCACGGTGCCAAGGTACGGTTTTCAGGCACGACGGCTGTGGGAGCAATTCCGCAGCCATTTTTTATGGTAAGAAAAGACACTGTATAGTTTCAGATTTTAGTAACTGTACAGTGGCTTTTTGGTGAAAACTGTTTTATAAGTCAGGTTAAACTTGCGAACACGCACATTACATCATTCTTATCAGACCAATGACCCTTCCAAGAATCTCAACATGATCTGTAATGATCGGATCCATGGCATCATTTTCAGGCTGCAGGCGGTAGTGATCTGTTTCCTTGAAGAAACGCTTTACAGTAGCGGAATCATCTAAAAGGGCAACTACGATCTCGCCGTTTTCAGCCGTTGGACGCTGCTCAACGATCAGCTGGTCTCCTGGAAGGATGCCGGCATTTATCATGCTTTCACCTTTTACATGGAGCATAAAGGTCTCGGCATTAGGAAGAGATTCTGCCGGGAATGGAAAGTAGCTTTCAATGTGTTCCTCTGCCAGGATCGGTTCTCCTGCTGCAACTGTACCAATAACTGGGATATTTACCATTTCCTTCCGGTTAAAATTGAATGTATCGTCCAAAATCTCAATAGCTCTTGGCTTAGTAGGATCGCGATGGATATATCCTTTTTCTTCCAGAGCAGAGAGGTGAGAATGGACAGAAGAAGTGGATTTCAATTTTACAGCTTCACAGATATCCCGCACAGCTGGCGGATATCCTTTTTTTAAGATCGTAATTTTTATGTATTCTAATATTTCCTGTTGCTTTGCAGTAAGTTTATCCTGGGCCATAAAAATTCCCCCTTCTGTTTTGTAATAATCTTTTACTGATACTATAGTAACATATGTTCGATAAAAATGCAAACCTTTGTTCGGTTTTTGCGTACTAAATGATTGACAAACATATGTTCTGATGATATAGTATGAATATAAAAAGAACAAATGTTCGCGTCTGCTTTAGACGAATGAGGAGGAAACGTTATGAGGAGAAGAAGATTAGTAAGAAGACGGTTTTTGACAGGATGCTTTATCATGCTGCTTTTTGTTACCATTCTCACAGGACGGAGTATGCTCACGACTATGGCAGAAGAGGAACCTGTGACAGTAAGCCCATATTACCGGAGTGTGGAGATCAAAGAGGGAGACAGTCTGTGGAATATAGCCCGTCAGTACAAGAAGGGGAGCCATATGTCTACAGAAGAATACGTTAAGGAATTAAAACGAATGAATTCCCTTCGCTCTGATACGATCCATAAGGGCCAGTTCCTTACGGTTGTTTATTATAAGTAGTTATTTTTAGAAAAATGAACGAATTAGGAATGTCATCATATTAAAAGGCACATTGAAAAATTCATATTTAGGAAAACTGCGCTTATTGAGAAATGTTTCTAATGAGAAAAGTTACCTGTAACCCTACTTGTTTTTTCGTGTTTTATCTGATAGGATATAGAAAGAAGTTAGCTAACACTAACTATATTTTAACAGTAGTAAATGAGGTATCCTATGAGTAAAGAAACACTTGATCTGATGCTTAGCTTAAACAGGCAGGAACTGGAAATCCAGATCGCACTTCAGTGTGCGCCCCTTCTTACTGGACGTAAGATATCCAATCTTCTGACAGTAGACAGGAGTTTTCGCAGTGCAGTATTGGGGCTGTTCCGTTCCAGTGCCGTTTCCTGTTATGTTCTTTATGAGTCGGCTGACCGTATTACCTTTCTTTTGTATGTACGGGAAAAGCTGGAAGCTTATTTAAGAACAGAAAAGGTTAAGAAGCTGATGCTGGAGTTTGGATGCAGTGGGTGTACGCTTTCTAAGATCCTTTATAGCGTATCAGGACGTTACCGTGAGCATATGGAAGGAAATGGTGATTTTCCTCATGAGATTGGATTGCTTCTCGGATATCCGCCGGAAGATGTAATAGGTTTTATTGAAAACCGGGGACAGAATCCGCTATATATCGGATACTGGAAAGTATATTCCAATTTGGAAGAATGCCGGAAAGTATTTGCTGGATATGATCAGGCAAGAGAAAAAGTGATCCACATGGTATCTTCAGGAATGACTGTTAAAAACATTATGGAGCTGTATGATTTGCATTCATGCAAATTAATGGCAGTATAGGAGGAAGAATAAATGGACGAAATCATGGTAGTTTACTGGTCACAGACAGGAAACACAGAAGCTATGGCACAGGCAGTAGCACAGGGAATCGAAGAAGCTGGAAAGAAAGCAAAACTGGCAGAAGTATCTGCTGTATCTGCCGCTGACCTGAAGGATGTAAAGGCATTTGCGTTAGGATGCCCTGCAATGGGAGCTGAGGTTCTGGAAGAAGATGAGATGGAACCATTTGTAGCAGAGGTAGAAGGATTTGCAGCAGGTAAAACTGTTGGTCTGTTTGGCTCCTATGGCTGGGGTGATGGACAGTGGATGCGTGACTGGGAAGAACGTATGAAAGCAGCAGGTGCTGAAGTTGCATGTGGCGAAGGTGTTATTACCCAGGAAACTCCAGATGATGATGCATTAGCTAAGTGTAAGGAATTAGGAAAGACACTGGCAGCAGTTTAATCTTATTTTAAAGTAAATAACCGCATATAAATCTATTTACCGCAAAGCAGGCAGTAAAATGTTTCCTGTTTTGCGGTATTTTTGTTTGTTGATACCATGGTCATTTACAGAATCAGAAAAAACATCTATAATACCATTCAGTGTAAAAAATGCAAAAGAGGAGAAGCAGTTATATGGATATCAAAAAGCAGTTTATCCGCTATGTATCCCAGAATATGTTAGGCATGCTGGGTATGTCTTTGTATATTCTCGCAGATACTTATTTTATATCAAAAGCAGTAGGAGCAGATGGTATTACAGCATTGAATCTGGTACTTCCTGTATATAATCTGATCTTCGCCATTGGATCTATGATCGGTGTAGGTTCTGCTATCCGTTTTGTGATAGAGAGAAATAAGGAAAGTCCAGAGGCAGAAAGCTATTTTTTTCATGCTCTGTTCTGGGCCGGGATCATCAGCCTTGTATTCATTGCAGCCGGGATCTTCTACCCGGATCAGGTGATCAGGCTTATGGGCGGAGATGAACAGATCATAGCAACAGGAAAAAGCTATCCCCGTATTTTTATGACATTTGCCCCATTATTTATGTGGAATCATATTTGTAATGCTTTTGTACGAAATGATGGAAGCCCTATGATCGCTATGATGGCTACACTGTTTAGCAGTCTGTTTAATATTGTATTCGATTATATTCTTATGTTCCCTTTTAGTATTGGTATGCCGGGAGCAGCCCTTGCAACAGCTCTTTCACCAGTAGTAGGTATGTTGATCTGTCAGCTGCATTTTCGTTCAAAAAAGTGTACCGTATCTTTTTTGCCGGTGATGCCATCGTTAAAAAGGCTCATTTTTTCCTGTCAGGTGGGAGTTTCTGCCTTTGTAGGAGAGATATCTTCCGGTGTGATCACTACAGCTTTTAATTTGATCATATTGCGGCTGGCTGGAAATACCGGTGTTGCAGCCTATGGTGTAGTAGCCAATATCTCTCTGGTGGCAGTAGCTCTGTTTAACGGTATATCCCAGGGTTCCCAGCCTCTGCTTAGCAGTTTCTATGGAAAGGCAGATAAAAAGGCTTTAGAGAAAGTAATAGGCCTTAGTTTAAGGACAGCAGCAGTTACGGCCGTATGTATATATGCAGTGATCTATTTGTGGTCGGAACCAATTGCTTGTATTTTTAATCAGGAACATAACGAAGAACTGGCGGCTATGGCCAGATTTGGTCTGAAGTTGTATTTTATTGGTTTCTTTTTTGCCGGTATCAATATAGTAGGAACAGGTATATTAAGTGCGGTGGAGTCAGTTAAATGGGCATTCACAGCTCCCGTTTCCCGTGGATTTGTTATGATCCTTCTTTCGGCCTTTACTATGTCTGCAGTTTGGGGGATGACTGGTATATGGCTGGCTTTTCCGGCAGCAGAATTTATTACTATGGGAATGACTCTTGCAGGTGTTTGGGGATTTTTTTCTAAAGTAAATTTTGTTGAGAAATCCCTATAAGAAGGCTATAGGAAGTCTCGTTGAGAAATCGTTAAAATTGACTTTCTGCGTATTATAACTTATAATAAGGAAGGAGAAAATCAAAAGAAGAGGTTAGGGGTAGGGAAGTTACAAAAATTCAAATGTAATTTACAAATCTAGAAAAATCTTCTGGATCTTTTTTGCCTTTTAGCCAGTTCTTATATCGGTATTATAAAATGTTTTCCCGGAGTCTCTTCTCACAAAATCGGGAACAGGGAGATTCCGGCAGAACATAAAAAGAAGAAGGAGGGGCAATTAAATTATAACCGGTTATTTTGACTTGCTTCTAAGAGAAAAACAGGCTGTCGCAAAATGACAGCAGAATGGGAGTTTACAAATGATTCATAACGGGTTTATCTATCTTGGCACTTTGATGCTGCTAGCAGCGATTTTAGTCAATCTTCCTGTATATCTGAAGGGAAAAGGCGCACAGAAATTTTTTAAGTTTGCACCGCCTATTGTTTTGCTCTACTTAGGTATGATGCTTTTATGTACTATGAAAATATGGAACCTGGAAGATACTGCTGCAACTTATAAGGCAGTAAAAAACCCACTGCTGTATGCAATGTTGTTTTTAATGCTGCTGCGCTGTGATCTTAAGAAGATCATCAAATTAGGACCGAAAATGCTGATTGGTTTCTTTGCAGCCAGCCTTTCTATTTGTACTGGTTTTATAGTAAGTTATGCTATTTTCCATAAAATGTTAGGCCCAGACAGCTGGAAAGCGCTGGGGGCATTGTGTGGAAGCTGGTTAGGCGGAAGTGGAAATATGCTGGCTGTACAGGCGGTTTTAGATGTAAGTGAGGAAAGCATGGCATATTCACTGGTAATCGATTCTGTTTGTGCGGTAATGTATGTTATGTTCCTTCTGTGGGTCATTAACTTTTCAAAGGAATTTAATGCATGGACCAAAGCAGATGTACGTCTGATCAATGAAGTTGGCGCTTCTCTGGAAGAGGAGGCAAAAGCAAACACCAAACCTCTTACATGGAAGAGCATGCTTCTTTTAATTGGTGTATCATTCTTCATTTCTGCTATTTCCAAGGATGTAGGAAGTATGGTTGCAAATGCACTGCCTGTTTTTGACAGTGCAACCTGGACTGTTCTTCTGGTAACCGCTGTTGGACTGCTGGTGGCTATGACTCCATTTGGAAAATTAAAAGGAACAGAAGAGGTATCTAATATCATCCTTTATGTTGAGATTGCCCTGATCGCTTCCAGAGCAGATATTTCTGCTATGGGTAATGCACCTGTATGGCTGGCAGCTGGCTTCCTGATCCTTCTGATCCATGTAGCTGTTATGGTCATTCTTGCAAAGGTGATCAAAATGGATATCTTTACCTGTGCCGTTGCATCTTTAGCAAACGTTGGTGGAACTGCTACTGCACCTGTACTTGCAGGCGCATACAGTAGTGCTTTAGTTCCGGTAGGTATTCTTATGGCACTTCTGGGTAATATTATTGGTACACCAGGAGGTGCATTTGTGGGACATTTAATGAGTCTGATCGGATAGTAGTTTCTGTCAGATAAGTCAGATAAGTAAAAAGGTATTCCGGGATCATGAAAAAATGATCTGCGGAATACCTTTTTTAGATCCACGCTTTGAAGATTTTTTCTGTTTTTTTGCTTAAAAAGTGTCATATGGCAATTAGTTTGATATAATAGGTGCTGCAAATAAATGTCAGAAAATGAAAGATATACAGTCATTAAAGAGGAAATGATATGAAACATGAAGAATTACTTTTAAAATTAACACTGGAGGAAAAAGCGGCACTTTTGAGCGGCAAAACAGTATGGCAGACACGGGATATCCCACGCTTTAAGATACCGTCTGTTTTTCTTTCTGACGGCCCACATGGGATCCGCAGGCAGGCGGGATCAGGGGATCATCTGGGTTTAAATGCCTCTTTAAAGGCAACCTGTTTTCCGACAGCGTCAGCTATTGCAAACAGCTGGGATCCGGAGCTTGGAGAAGAGATTGGCAAAGCACTGGGAGAAGAAGCAGCTGCCCAGAATGTAAATATTGTACTAGGTCCAGGGCTTAACATGAAAAGAAGTCCTCTTTGCGGAAGAAATTTTGAGTATTTTGCGGAAGATCCTTATCTGGCAGGAAAAATGGCAGCTGCTTATATACGGGGGATTCAGAGTCAGGGCGTATATGCCTGTCCAAAGCATTTTGCAGTAAACAGCCAGGAAGAACGGCGCATGGCTATGAATGCAGTGGTAGATGAGAGGACTCTTCGGGAAATCTATCTGACAGGTTTTGAGATTGCAGTCAGAGAAGGCAATGCCAAAGCTATTATGACCAGCTACAATGAGGTAAATGGGGAATATGCCAATGAGAATAAAAAGCTGCTGCTAGATATTTTAAGAAAGGAATGGGGCTTTGACGGGCTGGTGGTTACAGACTGGGGCGGTTCTAATGATCATGTAAAAGGAGTGATGTGTCAGTCAGACCTGGAAATGCCGGCATCTGGGCTTGACTCAGCCAGAGAGCTGGTTACAGCTGTAAATGAAGGGCGTCTTTCCATGAAAGATATAGATTTTTGTGTGGATCATGTTTTAGATGCAGTATTGGATCTGAAACAAAAGGCAGAGGAAAAAAAGTCAGTTTTTGATGAGAAAGCCCATCACGCATTAGCCAGAAAAGCAGCTGCAGAAAGTGCTGTTCTTTTAAAGAATGAAGATAATATACTTCCTTTAAAGCCGGGAACCAGGATCGCGCTCATTGGTGATTTCGCTTTTGTACCACGCTATCAGGGCGCAGGATCTTCTATGGTAAATCCTTTTAATGTGGAATCCATGGACCAGCTGATTGATGAGTATGATCTTCAGGTAATTGGAAAAGCTCATGGATATACACGCAATGGAGAACCAGATGCAGATTTAGAAAAAGAAGCATTAGAGGCAGCTGCCGGAGCAGATGTGGTCCTTTACTGTTTTGGACTGGACGAGGTTAGTGAATCAGAAGGAAAAGACCGGGAACACATGCGTCTGCCTCAGAACCAGCTCCGGTTGTTAAATAAACTGGTAAAAGTAAATGAAAATATTGTGGGTATTTTAAGTGCAGGTTCTTCCATTGAGATGTCCTGGCAGTATGATTTAAAGGCAATCCTTCACAGTTACCTAGGCGGAGAGGCAGGTGCTGGGGCAATCCTGGATATCTTGACCGGAAAGATAAATCCTTCCGGCCGTCTGGCGGAGACTTATCCGCTGCGGTATGAAGATACGCCTGCATTTCAGTATTATCCTGCTTCTGAGCGTACATCAGAGTATCGTGAAGGACCTTTTATGGGCTATCGCTATTATGATACAAGTATGGTACTTTTTCGGTATCCGTTTGGATATGGCCTTTCCTATACAGAGTTTGCCTATTCAGCTTTGGAAGTGGATGAAAAAGGGGTACAATTGACTGTCACAAATGTAGGAGAGCGGGATGGGGCAGAGGTTGTCCAGCTTTATGTCGGCTTTCCGGACTCCGTTGTATTCCGTCCGCAAAAGGAATTAAAAGGCTTTCAGAAGGTCTTTTTAAAAGCGAGGGAAAGTAAAAGGGTGCATATTCCATTTGACGATAAAACTTTTCGCTACTGGAATGTAAAAACAGGACAATGGGAGATAGAAGAAGGAGAATATCTGCTTATGGTGGGAGCCAGTGTGTCAGATATCCGGTTGTCCGGAAAATTATGGGTAGCGGGAACCACAAAAGAAATACCCTATGAAAAGAAAAAATTGCCTTCTTATTACAGCGGACGGATCAGTAATGTGGGAGCAGAGGAATTTGAAGTTCTTTTGGGATATCCTGTTCCTGATGGGAAATGGAAGGGCGAACTGGGGATTAATGATGCTATCTGCCAGATGTATTATGCCAAAAGCCGTCTGGCTCGTCTGGTTTACCGCATATTGACAGATAAAATAAAAAAGAGTGAAGGAAAAGGCAAACCGGATTTAAACTTATTGTTTATCTATAACATGCCATTTCGCGGAATCGCAAAGATGACAGGTGGTGCCGCAAGCATGGAAATGGCAAGAGGAATCGTTGATATGGTTAATGGAAAGTGGCTTTCTGGCACCAAAAGGGTAATTAAAGGATATTTCCGTAATAATAAAGAGAACAAAAAATATGAAAAACAGTTGGAAGGTAAGGAGAAGAGAGAATGAAATCAGGAAAAAGAAGGATTAAGAGCTGGATCGACAAACATCCAGCCGCCTGGGAATTTATTCTATTTAATGTGCTGTCTAATGTGGCTACATTTGTGAATTTTATAGCAATGTGGATCTGTACAGCTTTCCTGTTTACCTCTTTAGAGGAAATCCCATTTTGTTTTTTCGTTTTCCATTATACTCAGGTAGAAAATGACCTGGGATTGGGTGGATTTTTAAGCTTTCTTGTAGCAACAGCAGCTGCCCAGACCGTTAATTTCTATGTACAGAAAAACTTTGTATTCCGCTCCAATGCAGCATTTACAAGAGCCGTACCAAGATACATCTGTCTTGCAGTGGTACTGGTTATTGTATCTGCAGCACTTCCTGCCTACAGCCAGGCATTTTTCAAAAATCTGGGGCTTCCACAGGCGTTGGTTCCTACGCTGGCTAATGGAGTGAATATTGTGGTACAGGTAGTGCTCAGTTATCCGGCAATGAAGTTCTGGATCATGCCGGAAAAATTGCCTGACAAGGATAGTTTCTAATTAGTTGGCTTTTTAATCTAATCATTTTCCATCTTCTCCCTTAATTTTACTGCATTACGGGCGCTGCGGCGGCGCTCGTCCTCAAGGGCAGCGTAGTGCTTTTTGGTGGTATTTACGTCTGAGTGTCCTAGAACATCAGCAACCAGATAAATATCACCGGTTTCACGGTAAAGATTAGTTCCGTAGGTGCTTCGAAGTTTATGTGGGGTGATCTTTTTTAATGGGGTAACGATCCTGGCATATTTTTTAACTAAGTTTTCCACACTGCGTACATTCATACGTTTCTTCTGAAGAGAAAGGAAGAGAGCGTTTTCACTGCCTTCCTCAGGGATAATGCTGTTTCGTTCATCCAGGTAATCCTGAAGCGCAGTTTCTACTTCTGTGCCAAAATAAACAGTAACCTCTTTTCCGCCTTTTCGATGGATATGGATTCCGCCATTTTTAAAATCAATATCGTTTAAATCTAATCCTACACATTCAGAAACACGGATGCCGGTTCCAAGAAGAAGGGTTAGAAGAGCAAGGTCGCGCAGTTTAGTCCGGTTGTGGAAAGCTTTCTGTTTATCCGTCAGACCATCCCCTTGTTCCACAGCATCCAAAAGGAGAGCAACTTCGTCAATATCAAGACGGATGATCTCTTTTTCATGTAGTTTTGGAAGCTGGACCAGGGCAGCAGGATTTGTTTTCAGCTTTTCTGTACGGAAAAAATAGTTGTAAAAGCTTTTTAAAGAAGAAATTTTGCGCATTATTCCACGTTCTTTGTTAATGATTTCCTGATTATGCTCATTAAAACGGTATTTTAAATACTCCATATATTCTTCTAAATCTGTTACCGAGATCTGATCTAAATAATCTAAAGTAAGATCCATTCTCTCCATTTTGGAAAATACGGGATTTTCTTTTTTAAGGAAATCGAAAAATACAGAGAGATCGTATGCATAGGCAATACGAGTCCTGGTAGAAGTTCTTGGTTCGATCCCACGAAAAAATTCAGTGCAGAAGGGTGGGAGAGTCGTCATCATTTCCCTGAGTTTTTTAATATTTTCAATATCTTTTTGCTCGTAATAAGGTAAAGTTGTTGCCATAATTAATGTATGCCTCGTTCATAGATTTTTATTATTTGGAAAGCTTGGGCCAATCTTCAAAATTCCCGTTAATGACTGCGTGAAATAAACGTTCCCGTACACCGGGAGAGTCCGTATTCAGAGTCCGAATCAGATTTTTGACGTATTCCCGGTGCGTGTGTCCATCCATAGGACATGGATTTTTACAAACGGGAAGCTGGTATTTATTTTTGAAGCCTTTTACATCAGCTTCAGAAACCAGCATCAGAGGCCGGATCACGGTTAAATCTGTACGGTCAAGATGAGTGACTGGCGGAAATGCATAAAAACGCCCCTCGTATAAAAGTGACATTAATGCAGTTTCAATCAGATCATCCTTATGGTGTGCGTAGGCAATCTTGTTGCAGCCAAGTTCTAGAGCTTTCTGGTTTAGGGAGCCTTTTCGCATTTTTGCACAAAGAGAACATGGATTAGCCTCATTACGGGCCTCAAAAAGGATTTTTCCAATCTCAGTGGAGATAATTTCATAAGGAACGTTAAAATCCGCACAGAGAGTCTTTACAGGCTCTAAATTCATGGTATCAAGTCCCATGTCTACAGTAATGGCAGATAAGGTAAAATGTTTGGGATAAAATTTCTGAAGTTGTGACAGCCCATACAGCAAAGTAAGGCTGTCTTTACCGCCGGAAATACCAATGGCAATATGGTCGCCGTGTTCAATCATCTGGTATTGGTCGATAGCCTGACGAAGAAGGCTTAAGAGACGTTGGAGTTTCATCTGGAAAAGAGGATCCTTTCTGTAATTTGTAATATGCAAGCAGTGAATAGTTTACATAATTAATTTATGTAAACTGACAAAAGGTTTATAAGTGAATGAATAAAATAAGAGAAAAGTATACGAAACTATTCGTTAAACTATTATTTCGCGAATAGTTGTATATCACTCTCATTATCAAAATATAACTAGTATTTTTAAGAATTTAAATAATTAAAAGCCTCAGTTTTTATCCAAGGCTTTTTTAATATATGTTTAAAATTGTTCTTACTTACACCATTCTCAATTCGGATAACACTTTTGGGTTGTTAGCCGTACAGCTGTTCTGCAAGCTCCATTGTTTAAGATATTTTACGTCATTCTTAAACATGTATTGTCTATCGCTCGTCGGATCAATAGTTTGAGTTCCATACATATTTACATCATTCTCAAACCCCACTAAAAGCATATACTAGAAATGTCCAGTTTGAATCCCATACATATTTACATCATTCTCAAACCTCAAAGTTAAAAATGAACTGCCTTCATTGAGCAGAAATATGTGAAACTCAAACATAAAGGATAGGTATTCATAACACTAATAAATTTCACAACCATCCTTATCAATTATATAACAGGATAAAGAATCTGGAAAGTCTTTTTGATGATTTTCTATTAGCAATAAAGAGATTTCGTTATATTCTGCAGTTTCTAGTACTTGAGAAAGCTGTGATTTATTTAAATAACTGCACAGGTTAATGAAAATGATCAGTTTCTTTTCCAGTAATCCGGCCATTATTTTTATATATTGTATAAGCTTTTCTAAAAATGTATCTCCAAATACAGCCAGACGGATTCCAGAAGCTTTCATAACACTGACAATGTCAATATTCAAATCGGTTTCCAGACAATATTCGCTTTCCTCTTCTATCTGGAAAAAATATTCCTGAAGGGAACTTAATATATTTTGTGTTTGTGTATACAATATTTCTCCGCAAGCTATTTTTTCCAATTCAGAATATAGTTTTTTCTGTATACGTCGGTCATTTAAATCAATAGAAAATGGATCTGTTATAATTTCAGCTGATTTAAAAAGGGAAAGTTCCTTTTCTTTTTCTTTCAGTGATAAAACAAAGCTGCTCTCCTCTCCTGCTATTATTGCTTTATATAAATCTTGGATATATTCCATAAAATATTCCGGAGATTCTATAATCCATAAGCATCCTTTGCCAGGGGAGAGATTTATTTGATGTTCTAAATCTTTATGTACTAATTTCAAAGAAAACATCAAAGAATCACCAGCCTTTCATCACTGTTTAAAACTTCACTTTTTACTTCACCAACGATTAGATCCATTTTGGCATATTGTTTTTCTGTTACAGTAAGTAACTGGACCAGTCCTTCCGGAGGTTTATTTTTATGAACATGATCTACAATACTATTTACAGCTGTTGTATTAAGAGCAAGTTTACAATATACAGATTCTTGGAGCATCATAAATCCATTTTTAATCAGAAATTTACGAAAATGTACATATTCCCGCCTCTGCTCACTTGTAAGTACTGGTAAATCAAAAAAGACAAGTATTCTCATAAATCTATAACTCAAATCTATAAAACTGAATCAAGGAACTATCATTCTCATTTAAAGCATCAAATACACTTTTGCAATAAATCTTGATTGCATTGTTTACATACTGTTTACGACCATCAATTTCCACTTCCTGATTTAATGTATTAACCAGAAACATTTTTCCTTCATGATCAAGATCTTCCATGGGATACATCATAATGACTGCTCTGTCTATTAAAATGCGGAAAGGTTCCATTAAATCAGAAGCCAGGTTAAATTGATTAAACATATTATCGTGAAAAAGGCCGAGTTGTGTGATATAACCATTTGAAGTAATCTCTCTGGAAAAAGCAGAAAGCAAAATACTGTAACCATAGTTTAATGCAGCATTAGTAGGATTTTCTGCAGTCCGTGTGAAATCAAGACCAAACAAAGCATTAAAATAAACTTTTGCGGCGTGACCCTCACGGTTGCTCTCGTCATTCCAACGTATTTCCTGTAAATAAGAATGAAGAAGTTTTGATTCATCCTTTCCTAGAAATTCCAATAGTTCTTTTTGTTTTCGTATCTTTTCAGTAACAATTTCTGTCCATACAGCTTCTTTCGTTTGAATCCCCCATTGAATCTGGCTGCGTACTTTATTACTGGTGTCATGGCTGCCATAATATCCTACAAGTTCTGATGAGGGGTTTCTTTTCTCATCGCAAAATATAACCTTGATCTTTCGTTTAGTTAATTCTGCAAGTAAACTGGTAGTAAGCGAAACGGCTGTAGATTCAATTAAAAGTGTGGATATTTCACTTAAATGGATTTTTACTATCTCTTCCGTACGGATCACCAGATAGCCAAGTTGATGATCCAACTTGGCTCTTCTGGTGATCACAACAATTCTCCAGCTCATAGTTGATTTAAATTCAGCACCTGTTCATAAAGACCAGCGGGTGACTGATGAATGATCTGGATATTTTTGCATTTTGTGATATCACTATTTAGAACTAAAATACCTGCACTTCCTGGTCCATCAATAAGTTTTAGATTGGCAGAAGCACTCTGACATTGAAACATGTTTAAAATTTCCGAAAGTACGGTACATTTATCTTCTGGTGATAACTGTTCAAAAACTTCCTTTTTATCTTCTAAAGTTTTAATCTGTGCAGACAAACGACTACTGTAAATAGTATTTTTAAGTTTATCCAGAAATTGATCATATAATTGCGTCAAAGATTCATTTGTCAATTCATCTGAAGGATAGATTTGTAATTCTTTATTTTCTTTTCTTCTGGAAATAAACTTTAATACCTTTTTTAACGCAGCAGTGTTTTTTTCCGAAAGAATTAACTGATTTGCATTTTTAAAAATCAACTGCTTTCCAGTTCTTCCAGACAACCACATATAAAAGCCATCAATGCAGAATAAAGTATCAATCCGGATTTTAGAAAGCAATATTTCAGGTTCGTTTAATCCGTGTTCCTCTGCCATATAAGTTTTCATCGCCATTTCATTTTTTTCCAAAGAATCTTTTAAACGTAAGGGCACAAACTCTATTGTACGGATAAGATTTCCCTTTTTATCCTTTGACTGTACCAGAGCAAAATAAGTCCCCGTTTCCTTATTATATCCTCCATACTTTTCAATATCCCTCAATCTAGGATCACTGCTTTTAACCGGAACCTGTCCCTTTCCTTTTTTAAGAAGCTGCTGGTCAAATAAGCCACCACTTACTTCATAACTTCTCCGGGTAATAATCACATTATTTTTTCCCATAACCTGACGGACTATATTAATGGATCCATTTTCCCCCGGTGTCCAGGCAGTCTGGCCATTTCGTTCCACAACACCTGCTGTAAACATTTTTTGTAAATTGTAACTGCGTCCTGGATGCTCTTTTACATACCACATAGCATTCTTGGTAAATTTTGTAAAATACACATTTCCGACTACAATATTCAAATAAGCATCTTTGGCATGATGAAAATCATTCATGTCACGCACTTTAATAAAATGAAAATCCTGACGGAACTGCGATACAGTTTTGGCCTTTACATATACTATTTCGGTATCTGGTAAGAACTGTTTTAATATACTTGCAACTGCTTTTGTACTCTGCCGTGTTTCTACCAACTGCCTTGCAATAAAACCAGCTAATTCTGAAGGTTCAAAACCAGTGTTTCTGGTAAGACGATGATATTTCTCTTCAGAAATAAATTTCTTTTCCAGCAACATTTTCCAGAATGGTGTCTGTTTCTTTCGGATATCCTCCGAAATAGGATAAATATCTGTTTTATCAGCATTATAGGTGCGTTTTACTAAAACACGATTGTCTAGACTATCATCCATTACCTTTGATTGAGGATAAATATGATCGATATCATACTTTTGATCATTCCACAGATCACTTAATTCAATTGGTTCACCAGAGTACATACAACGTCCCATCTGAACATAGTATAAATACAGCTTATCTCTTCTTAAATCAGAGTCATTTTTCTCGTTTAATTCATTGATCCAATCACGTTCTTCTTTTTTGCAGCTTTGATATAGATCGATCAGTTGTTTTCTACGTGAAACGGTTCGATCAGTATTTTGCTTTTCACGGGCCATTTCAATAAAAATCCGTTTAGGTGGCTGTTTTTTCGCCTGACATAATTCTTTTATAATAAGGATTGTCTGCCATACCTGGCGTTTTACAGCTGGAGATAATGGTTGGCGATCAATCAATTCATACGATAATGTTTGTGGAAGATCTCCGTTTTCCTGATTTTGTTTTTCAATGGCATCCGCAAAATCATATTTATCACTTAAAATCTGCATCAGATTATCATTGGTTTCCCAAAGTGTTCGTAAAATAGTCCAGTTTTCCCCTGTTTCAGGAGAAATTGCGGTCAGTTCATTTAAAAAAGCAGATGAAAGACGTCTCCAACCTCTGTAAGGAAGATTGCATATACTATTGCGCTGTTTGTCAGTCAGTTTAGGAAATAACCGGGAAAGACGTTTACTTAACAGACGCTTATCATCACCAAATAATGTGATATTTAAAACCAGAATTTCCATATCACTTGTATTAAGCGGCATTCCTGTGAGCTTTTCTTTAAAATCAAGATACGCTGTCAAAGAACCCTTAAAGTCCCCATCAATGCCTGTTATTTCAACTTCTTTTTTTGCAATGCCTTCCCATACCAGATATTGTTTTAAACTTTTCTGAGTTACTTTCCGCTTCTTCATAAAAAGCTCTGTAAATATCTGCTGTTTTAAAGGAACAGAAATGGCTTGTCCATCCAACCGAAGGTTATTTAATTCATTCAGTACCATAAAACGGCTGTACATAGGTGAATACTTTGGTAGTACGTCTTCCGTTGGCAGATAGGTACAATGATTAGTCATTCGTTGGATAAAATGTCTCGCACTTTCTTCTTCATCAACGATTTCTAAAAATTCCATGGATAAATGGTTCCTTCTGATTTTCTTTGCATCCAGTTGGTGCGTTCGCCGTTTTTTACAATACCGTTTAAAGGTCCGATATAATAGGGGATGCGGAATGTGAGGAGGGAACGAAGCTTGTCTTTTTGTTCTTTTAGCATGGGAATCCGATCAGCCAAATTAGCTATGATCCGATCAAATTCATATAAATGAAGCTGGTTTGGTATGACACTATTATCCTTGGTGGTTTGTTTTGGAAGAAATGTTCCATATTCTATTTCTGCTTTAAGAAATTCAGTTTTTGTTTCATCTGTTATGCGATTTAGAACGTGTTTCCTTAAATAAGAATAAAAATCCTCCTTTGAGCATAATTTATTTTCCAATGATTGCTTTTTACCGTTTTTTTTCGTCATTCCAATATAGGCACTGTAATTAGCTAGTTTTTCATTGGTCTGTACAAATAATTCTTTGTAGTCAGTTAGTGAAAGGTTTTCTTTAACAAGCTTTTTTAAATAAACCAGATCATTATGGTGTTTTTCATATGTTGCTACTTTTGCTTCTGAAATAGAGGAAAAGCCTTTCAGAATATCCGCTAAAACTGCCCAGTCATAAACAGCTTTTAGAGCCTCTATAATATGGTAACGTTCTCCAAGTGTACTTTGAAGGGAATCAACATAGTCATCATAAGAAGCATCTGTAAAAGATATTTTGGGCTTTTCGGAATCATTTAAAAGTTCGTCACCTAAAAGGTCGCTTAGTTTTGCAGTACCACCGGCCAGTAAAGTATAAACTGCTTTTTCGCAGGGAGTTTTTCCGTTGAATAATTGGATAAGTAAAGTTTTTTTCTGTGACTTTGTAAGTTGACTATTTTTTAACAGGAGTTCTGCTTTTTCTACCTGATCTTCTGTAAAATTGTAATTAAAGGGAAGATCTTCTGATCGTAATGCATCAGACAGCTGTTTAAATACATTATTAAAATTGCGGATTTCATCAATACTTCCGGAAAACAGAAAATGTCCTCTGTGTTTTAGCATATGATGAAATGCGAGATAGACCAGACGGATGTCAGGTGTCGTATCTGTTTCCATAAGCCATTTACGCAGATGATAGATAGTCGGAAATTGACGATGGTAATCCTTATCTGTATATGACTTATCTATAAACAGCGAATAAGGAAGATCTGGTATATTTCCATCTGTATTATGTTTATCTTCTGGTAGATAGCGGCTTTCTTTTAAGCGACGGAAAAAACCATCATCTATTTTGTTTATTTCATCTACGAAAATCTGCTGTAAAAGATTTAATCTCCAGTTGCGGCGTTGTAGTCTTCTACGTGAAGTACGAAATACACGTCGTTCTTCTGCTGTTTTTGCAGTATCAAATAAGCGGACACCCCATAAAGCTTTTCCATGTGAACGGAGAAGATGATAATCAGGATCAGTAACAGCCCATCCTACGGAACCACTTCCAAGATCAAGTCCTACATAATAATCATTTTTCATATAAATAAATACCTCCGTATTAGTCATTTACAGATATTGTGTAATGAAATGCTACATATTTATTGTACTTATTATAACATGGGTGAGGGGAACATAAAAGAAAAATGTAGAAAAATGAACAAAAATACATAAAAAAACTGCTCCTTTTCAGGAGCAGTTTTCCCACACACTGTGGACCATGTTACCATGGTGATTTGAATAAATTTTTATTTGAACTTATGATGTAAATTTAGTATGGACTAAACTTATATTTAATATACCGTATATTTGCGCTTTCGTCAACAAAATTCATTACAAAATCGTCCGTAATATTCCGCTTAAATACCCCACCGCCTGTTTTTCATCAGACCCGTCTGCGGTCAGTACTAGAGAGTCTCCCTGTTTAGCGCCAAGGCTCATCAAAGAAAGGACATTTTTACAGTCTGCAACTCCTCTGGAACTTCCCAATGTGATCTTGCACTGGTATTCAGAGGCGGCACGGCTTATACTCATGGCATTGGCAGCATGTAGTCCGTGAATTGTTGAAATAACGTAATGGCAACTTATCATAGTAACATCTCTTCTTTCGCAATCATGTTGTTTAGTAAACGGATATGTCATCCTGACGTGAAATCATCAAAAATGAAAATCAGTTGTAAGTGTCGTTGTCACTTCCACAACTCTATAAAATATTTTAACATAGACATTTGATAAATTCAATATTGGAATTACACTCCCGGACCAATAAGGTCGGCTTTTTCGGTGTTTTCACCAGAAGTGTTTCCTGAATTGCTGACATTTTCCTGCATACCAGGTCCTTTAGAAGAATCATTAGCTGTTGTTTCAGTGGCTTTTTCTGTTTCTTTTGGTTTTACGGTGCCGGGACCACCCTCAGATGCACTGGTGGTTTCTTTCTCAGCCTTTGATTCATCCAGCTTTTCAATGATAGCTGAGGTACTCTCTTCTGATGCGCTCTCGTCAGTTTCTGCGCTGGTTTCATCTATTGTTTCCTCTGCCTCAGAGCTTTCGGCAGCTGCCGTCTGAGCTGCTGTCTGTGCAGGTGACGGCGAATCCTTTTTACTGTTTCCCGATGACTGTCCCTTGCTGTCTGATTTTCCTGAGCCAGAGGAAGTTGGAGCTGCCTTTCCGCCTTCATAAAAGCCAGATTCCTCTGCAATATGGTCACTGATCTTCTTTACAGTGGAAGAAGGGCTATATAAAGCATCTTCTCCATAAAGGAACTGATGCAGTGTAACTACATTGCTTTCCAGTGTAACAGGGATAACGCAGTCCATTTTTCCCATTTTCTTTGTTTTTTGTGTAAATGGGAATCCTGCAGTTTCACCGATATGGTACTTGCTTACATTCTTTGCCAGTGGTAAAACATCATCAATTCCCACGCTGGTAGAGATCTGCGGAAGGATTGCCTTTACCAGATTGGTACGGGTAGCCAGGTCTGCCTGCTTGGCCTTTTCAAGGGCCAGGGAAATAACTTTTCGCTGACGTTCTGTACGCTGGAAATCAGTATCCATCAGACGCAGTCTGCAGTAAGCAACTGCCTGTACACCGTCTAAATGATTTGGCCCTGCACTTGCTAACTGGGTAGAACCAATACCTGTAGAATTAACGGTTTCTGTAATAAATGCATTGATATACTTAAATTCCGATTGGGTGATATCAATATCTACACCGCCTAAAACATTGATAGCCTGTGCTACTGCTTTCCAGTTAAATGTTGCATAATCATCGATCTTAAGATCCAGATTTTCTTCCAGGGCTGATACGGCCTGTTTGTGGCCTCCTTTAAAATAAGCCTCATTGATCTTATGGTAGCTTCCTTTGGGATCAATCTTTAAATAGGTATCACGGTAAACACTTACCAGCTTTATATCGCCGTTTTTCTGATTGATGCTGCAGAGTACCTGGACGTCAGCCAATGCATTTTTTGTATTTCCGTCACGACTGTCTACGCCAAATACTGCTATATTCCAGTAGCCAGTGGATCTGTGAAGGAAAGTCCATCCACCGTATACACAGATCACAGCAAGCAGGCATAAAAGAATTGCAGGCCATTTTGCTTTTTTACGTTTTCTGGAAGTTTTTTTGTAAGTGCCGGAACCATTGGAGGTACCAGAATTGTAAGTACTGGAATTATTCTCCCGCCGGCCTGCTGATGTCTGGGCAGTCGGACGTTTTGATACAGTGTCTCTTAAACTTTTGTTTTTAAACGCAGTCTGTTGTCCTGCAGTATATGAACCGGCAGAGGTCATCCTGGGGCGTCTGCGGCTTTCATTTTGAAAAGGAACTTTTAGACCATCAGATCCGGAGTCTTCTGTATAGTCCTCATCATAGTCGTAATCTTCTTCCTCATAATAGTCTTCATCATATGTAGGATCTACGGTCCTTGTTTGCCTGGCCGTTGTATTATATTCTGTTCTGGATGACGCAGATTTTGAAACTCTGGATGTGGGACGTCTACCACGCCCAGTTCCCTGTCTGCGGGCCCGCAGACGCTGCAGTTCGTCTTCTTCGTTATTATTTTCGTGTAAACGCATGTTCTTACCTCATTTTTATATTTTTAAGGATTGCGAAGGTGAATATCGCACAGCAATCCCAATCATAGGTGTCAAAAAAATCAAACACCTGTATCATTTTACAAACCAATCATGATTATAGCATACCATTTTGACAAAATACAGTGTGAAAGTCTTACAGAAACATTAAATAGAAGCCATAAAATGGCAGCAAAATTAAGAGTTGACGCATATTATAGATATGGGATATAATAATCTGGATTTGTTTTAGGAGGAAACAGATAAAAAATAGCAAAGCTATAGCGCCATGCACCTGGGCCGGGTCGTGAACAGTAATGACTTACTGCTGGAACAGGTTAACGAGGTGGAGAGAGAATCGAACATATTCGGCGGGTGCTCTCCCATGCAGTCCGGGCGTGTTTTATACCGGAAAATATGCGGGTAACTGCAAAACAAAGCTGGTATAACCGGACAAAACGAAATTAATTAATATGGAAACAGCTGATCAATATACAGGGGGGTGCCATCCCTTTTCTTTGTGTACCCGCTTGCCGGGTGTATTGACCGGTCTGGGAAAGGATTTATATTTTATGTGCGGAATTATTGGATATACAGGACCTCTGGAGGCAGGAAACATACTTTTAAACGGACTGGCAGGTCTGGAATACAGAGGCTATGACAGTGCAGGTATTGCTTATTTTGGAAATGATTCAAAGATCCATCTGATCAAGACTGTAGGAAAGGTAGCTGCATTAAAAGAACTTGTAAAACAGGAAAGCGACTGCTCTTCCCACTGCGGCATCGGCCATACCCGCTGGGCAACCCATGGCGGTGTTACAACAGAAAACGCCCATCCCCATCGTCAGGGACTGGTAACTCTGATCCATAATGGTATTATTGAAAATTATCATCAGCTTACAGAAGAATATGATCTGGAAGGCCATCTGCTCTCACAGACTGACAGTGAGGTGGCTGCAGGTGTCTTAAATGCCCTTTATGAGCGCATGGATCATGATCCTCTTCTGTCTATCCGTCATTTTGTAAAGGAACTTAAAGGTTCCTATGGCTTTTGTATCATGTTTGAGGACCGCCCGGGTGAGATTTATGCAGTACGCAACGTAAGCCCTCTTGTAGCGGCTTATACACACTCAGGAGCCATGATCGCATCTGACCTTACTGCCCTGATCGCCTATACAAAAGAATATTTTGTAGTGCCTGAGGGCAATATCGTACGTCTTACCCCATACAAGGTACGAGTTTACGATATGGAATTAAACCGCGTGGAACCGGATATGATGGAGGTAAACTGGAATGTGGATGCTGCTATGAAAAATGGATTTCCTCACTTTATGTTAAAAGAGATCCATGAGCAGCCAGATGCATTAAAAAATACAATTCTTCCCCGTTTAAGCAAAGGCCAGCCGGATCTGGCCGATGACGGCATTCCGGATTCTATTTTAAAAGACTGCAGTCGTATCCATGTGATCGCCTGCGGAACTGCTATGCATGCGGGAATGGTCGCAAGAGCATTGATCGAGCCAGGTATCCGTATTCCGGTCACTGTTTCTATTGCTTCTGAATTCCGGTATGAAACACCTCTCATTGATGAAAAGACACTGGTGATCGTGATCTCCCAGTCCGGTGAGACCATTGATACTCTGGCGGCTATGCGCCTGGCACAGTCTTACCATGCACCGGTACTGGCAATCGTTAATGTTAAAGGCTCAACTATTGCAAGGGAAAGTGACTACGTTCTTTACACCCACGCAGGCCCTGAGATCGCCGTAGCCAGCACCAAGGCCTACTCAGTACAATTAGCTGCCCTGTACCTGATCTACTGTCGTATGGCCCTTGTAAGAGGCGTATACAGCCCTGTACAGGCAGAGAACTTTATGAAAGAGCTGTTAGACGCTATTCCTGCCATGGAGACGATGATCAGCCGCAAGGATGAGATTAAAAATATTGTAAACCATATCATTTCTAAGAGTGATGCCTTTTTTATAGGAAGAGGCCTGGACTATGCTTTTTCTTTAGAGGGAGCTTTAAAGTTAAAGGAGATATCTTATATTCATGCAGAAGCCTATGCAGCCGGTGAATTAAAGCATGGAACCATTGCACTTATCTCAGAGCAGGTGCCGGTGATCGCTATTGCCACTCAGGAGCATATTTTTGCGAAGACTATCTCCAATGTGCGTGAAGTAAAAGCCAGAGGCGCTTTTGTGATCCTTCTTGTAAAGGAGTCTGCAGTGATCGAAGATGATATTGCTGATGTACAGATCCGTATTCCGGATATTGCAGACAGCTTTACTGTATTCCCAATTGCAGCTATCTTACAGCTGATCGCATATTATGCATCTGTTGGAAAGAACCTGGATGTAGACCAGCCAAGAAACCTGGCAAAATCTGTTACTGTAGAGTAAATAAATAAGAAATAGTTCATTTCCCGGCAGAACCGGGATGAACATCTGCTAAAAAGCCCAAAACTCCCCGCTGCCTGGATATCCGGACGCAGCGGGGAGTTTTCATGATTTCAGATCATGATACATTTGTAATATTTATTTCTTCTTATTCCATTCCTGTTTTTTCTTTGCCAGTTCCATGATGATGTCTACAGCGCCTTCTGGTCCTACAGCACTGCTGTTGATACACATGTCATAGCTTTTTGGATCGCCCCATTTCTTGTTGGAGTAATAATTGTAGTAGCCAGATCTTCTTTTGTCGGTTTTGACCATAAGGTCTTTTGCTTTTGCTTCGTCTACATCGTAAAGTTCACAGATACGTTTGATCTTGTCTTCTTCATCACCGGTGATAAATACGCTGACAACATTTGGATAATCTTCCAGTGCATAGTCTGCACAGCGTCCGATGAAAACGCATGACCCCTCATCTGCCAGTTTCTTGATGGTATCGAACTGGGCAAGGAAGATCTTGTGGTTAATAGGCATATCGGAATAGCCTGTTGACGTGTAGCCCATGGAATAGGAATCCATTACCAGAGAGTAAAGAAAACTGCTGGTAGGACGCTCATCATGTTTCTCAAATAATTCTTCACAAAGTCCGCTATGTTTTGCAGCCTGAGCTAGAAGTTCTTTGTCATAACATTTTACACCCAGTTTTTCTGCAAGCATTTCCCCAATTTTTTTACCGCCGCTTCCGCTTTGTCTTCCGATGGTAATAATAAGATTTCCTGACATAAAACCTACCCCTTTCCGTTCTGCATCTGATGCCGTCTGGTTCGTTTTTTCAAGGATTGCGAAAGTGCAAAGCACGTAGCAATCTGGTATCATGGGTTTCAAAAACTTTTGGCACCTATATCGTACTTGTATTATAACTCAAAAATTCTAAAAAGTATATAGAAATATAAAAATGTCCGACATTTGTCGGACAAATAAGTTATTCTGGCAATGTATTCAAAAGCTTTGCGAAATATTCAGGAAGAGGTGCTGTGAATTCCATGTACTCTCCTGTTCTTGGGTGGATAAAACCTAAAACACCTGCGTGAAGAGTCTGTCCTTGCAGGCCGGGAATGGGACATTTTCCAGGTCCATAAACCAGATCACCCAGTAAAGGATGTCCGATACTGGCCATATGCACACGGATCTGGTGGGTTCGTCCTGTTTCAAGCCTGCATTCCACATGGGTATACTGGCGGAAACGCTTTAAGACTTTATAATGGGTTACAGCGCTTTTTCCGTTATTATAATTGATGCTCATTTTTTTGCGGTCTGTAGGATGACGGCCGATAGGACCTTCAACGGTGCCGGCATCATCCTTTAATACGCCATGAACAATGGCCTGATACCGCCTGGTAATGGAATGCTCTTTTAACTGGGCTGCAATGGAATTATGGGCCATGTCATTTTTGCAGGCAATAATAACACCTGTTGTATCCATATCAATACGATGGACGATGCCTGGACGCATTACACCATTGATCCCGGAAAGCTGGTCTTTGCAGTGATGCATCAGACCATTTACTAATGTGTGGGAATAATGACCGGCAGCGGGATGTACCACCATTCCCTTTGGCTTGTTTACCAGGATCACATCCTGATCTTCATAAAGGATGTCCAAATCCATATTTTCTGGCTCGATCTCCGGCTCTACTGCCTCTGGGATATCTAAGGAGATCACATCCCCTTCATCTACCTGATAGCTGGCCTTTACCGGCTTACCGTCCACTAATACCAGTCCGCTTTTCAACAGCTTCTGGATATAGGAACGGCTTAACTGTTCATTGACTGTAGAAAGATATTTGTCGATCCGCAGGCCACTGTCTGCTATTTCAGGGAAAAGTTCCTGTTTCACTGCTTTCCACCTTTCTTTTTCATATTGAAAACAGACATGTCTTCGTCATTGTAATAAAACATGATAAGAAGTACCAGACCGAAGGCTGCACAGGTCACATAACAGTCAGCTACATTAAAAATAGGAAAATTGATCAATTTAAAATATAGAAAATCTACTACGTAGCTCTGGGAGATGCGATCAATCATATTTCCTACAGCACCAGATGCGATACCTAACAGGCATACAGCTAAAGGATGGTATTTCCTTCCATCAGGCATATGCCAGAGCATATAGAGGACAGCGCCTAAAACAACCACTGCGATAAGGAAAAAGAACAGCTGTTTTTCCTGAAGCATTCCAAAAGCTGCTCCTCTGTTTTCAGAATAATAAAGCTCAAATACTCCAGGGATCAGCTCAAAAGGGGAATTTCCTTTTAAATGAGCAACAGCCAGCCCTTTGGTCCACTGATCCAGTCCTACTAGGATCACAAAGCCAAGGATAAAGCGCATAAAGAGAGAACGTTTTTCTTTTGTCATTTTTCTTCTCCTTTAGCATCGCCTGCAATATGGCTGAATCCTTCTTTCATCTCTTCCTCTGTTACGGTACGGTCTATATAAGCATCACCAATGGTTTTTAAAAGAATGAATTTAACCACACCGGAATCCATTTTTTTGTCACTTTTTGTGGTAGAGTAAACGTCTTCCCACTTCAGGCCATCTACAGTTACAGGAAGCCCAAAGGCATCAAAAACTGCTTTGATATCATCTGCCTGTTCCTTAGTCAGTGTTCCTTTCACAGCACAGATATAGCCTGCTGCAATACAGCCAAGTCCTACACAGTGCCCGTGAAAAGCAGTAAAGTTTTTAAGCTTTTCAATAGCATGTCCAAGGGTATGTCCGAAGTTTAGAAGAGCTCTCTCACCCTGCTCGGTAGGATCATTTTCTACTACCTGCTTTTTGATCTCATTGCTGCGAAATACCATATTTTCACATACATCCAGATTTCTTTTTAAAATAGCTTTTTTGTTATCCTGTAACCACTGATAATAAGAAGCATCCTTGATCAGGCCATGCTTAATCACTTCACCCATGCCGGATGAAAACTGTTCCTGTGGAAGGCTTAAAAGGGTATTTAAGTTGGTATATACCAGTCTTGGCATATGGAATGCGCCCACCATGTTTTTGTATGCATCAAAGTCAACGCCGGTTTTTCCGCCGATGCTGGAATCTACCTGGGAAAGCAGTGTAGTTGGGATCTGGATAAAATCAATACCTCTTAAGTAGGTGGCAGCTGTAAAACCACACATATCACCAATGACACCGCCGCCTAAAGCCGCCAGCATATCTTTCCGGTCAAAGTGTTCCAAAATAAGATGTTCGTAGATTTTTTTTACTGTATCCAGATTTTTATGTTCTTCCCCTGCAGGAAGAATAAAATAAGAAACTTTTTTGCAGCATCTGCTTAATAGTTCTTTTACTTCTTCCAGATATAAAGGAGCTACATTGGTATCTGTTACGATACAAATTTTATGTTCTTCCAGATGAAATTTACTTACCTCTTCCTGGAGTTTATCAAAGGAAGGTTCCATTACAATGTCATAGATTAGTTTCTGGTCTTTATAAACATTCAAGCGTTTTGACATACGATTCTCCTTAGTCCTGTTTAGATAGAAAATCGGCAGACTCTGTAGGGGTCTGCCGCAAGCTTCTGTATTATAAATGGATATTCAGGCTGGACATGTCCATTCCTGAAGTTGCACCTGCTGACAGGATGTCCTGAAAATCACCGGACAGCTCTACAGAATCAGGTGTGGCAATAAAGATGTAGTTGGAAATCTTCTGGAGATTACCATTCATGGAATAGGTAGCTCCGGAAGTGAAATCGATAATACGTTGAGCAGTTTCCATATGAATCCCCTCCATATTTAAAACAACTGCCTTTCCAGCAAGAAGGTAATCACAGATATCCCTGGAATCATCCATGGAAGTTGGTTTGATCATGGTCACTTCCATACTTCTTCTCATTGGAACTACTTTCGGGTTTGAACGACCTAAAAATCTTGGCTTGTCCTGAGCATCTGGCTCATCTTCCGGTTCTGTATTATTTCTCTTTGAAAAAAGCCCTTTTCTGGGAGCTTCATCTTCAAAGTCATCATCCAGGTAGTAATCGTCCTCATCATCTTCAGAACTTAACCGCATGGTATCCATTAACTTACCTAACAGACTCATTTTACTCTCTCCAATCCTCTTTTCATGCTGCTATTACTGGGCAGCACCATATAGCCGGGCACCAAAAATACCGGTTCCGACTCTTACCATGGTAGCGCCTTCTTCAATGGCAACCTGATAATCTCCGGTCATACCCATTGAGAGCACATCCATAGTAACATTATCAATGTTTTTCTTACCTATGTCAACAGCAAATTCATATAATTTTTTAAAAACAGGGCGATTTTCTTCTGGATTCTCTACAAAAGGCGCAATTGTCATAAGTCCCTTAATCCGTACGTGGGGGAATTTTGCAATTTCACGGATAGCAGCCTCTGTATCTTCTAAGAAAAAGCCGTATTTGCTCTCCTCTTTTGCTACATTAACTTCCAGTAAAATGTCTGCGGTCATATCTTTTTTAGCTGCGTCTGCTTCGATCTGTTCTGCTAAACGAAGGGAATCCACAGAATGGATGAGAACAGCTTTTCCCATTACCTGATGTACTTTATTGCGCTGGAGATGACCGATCATATGCCAACGGATATCCTCTGGCAGGACCGGCTTTTTCTGAATGATTTCCTGAACTTTATTTTCACCGAAATCCCTTGCCCCGGCTTCATATGCCTCTTCCAGCATAGGTACTGGTTTGGTCTTGCTTACCGCAATAAGAGTAACCTCTTTTGGATCACGTCCTGCCCGTTTGCAGGCCTCTTCTATATTTTTTCTTACTTCACTGATCTGCTCTTTTATCATGACTCATTTCCTCCTTGTGTTTATCGTATACTTCCGGAATCTTTTTATGCTTGGATTTGCGGGAAGATTTTAGTTTTTTACTGGTATAGAAGCTGCCCTTCTCCTACAGAGGAAGCATCCAGTACAATATGGTCATAAACTGAAAGACCGTAAGTAACATTATTTTTTACTGTATAATACTCGCTGTTGGAATCAAGTATCTCTACCTGGGTAAAAACCGTATATCCCTTGTTGATATTGAATACACCCTTTAATGAGGATGTACGGCCAATCTGGTACCGGTCAGAGGAATCGGGACGGACAATGTAATCTCCCGCTTTAAAGTCACCGTTTTCATCTACTGCAATATAGTAGAATTCATCATCTTCAAAATCCTCATTTAAAGGAACAAAGAGGACAGAGGTTCCGTCTGCACTGTAGACCTCTTTATTAAATCCTATGTCTGTAGAAACGCCGCCTTGTGCAGCATATGATTTTGGAACCATGTAAAAATTCTTTTCTGTTACAGCTGTAACAGGTATCTTTAAGCCTTTAGCCTGAGGCTGTTGGATCTCAAATTCAATAAAACGGTCCATGATAAACTGGGCCATATACCGGTTCATATCCAGTTTTCCATAAGCAGCACCGTCTTTACCTGTAAAGGTAGAATAAGCAGCTGTGGTGGTCAGGTCATAATCCCTGAAATCAATGGTAAGAGAGGTCTTGTCTGCATACAAGGATGCATCTTCGCTTGATAGAGGAAAAACGACAGACCAGTTTTCTGATGATGCGATCTTATAGGCAGGTGTCCCGCTTTCGATCAGATCTCCTGATTTGTGGATGTTTTTTACATAATTGGCTTTATTAAAGCTGTCTGCCTCCACATCAGAAGGCTGCAGGGATTCATAGGAATCTATGCCGTAGGAAACGACACCAGATATATCAGCCCGTACCTGCTCAAATATAAGGCTGGAATCCTGGGATATCTTATCTAACTGGTCCAAAGCGCTGAAGCTGGAATATTCCATAACAGCAGCTTCCAGGGAATATCTGGTATCATAAATAGAACTAAAATCTTCATCAGACCGGGACAGTACATATGAAGACAGCTGCTTTTTAATATCTGCCAGGTTTTCTTCAGGGAGAGCTGTATCTTCTGCCCCATTTTCTTTTAAAAGGGAGTCCAGGCGACCGGTTTCATCCAGGGAATAGATCCGTGTTCCAACAGAAGCACGTTTCCCTTCTCTCAGATAATAATTGATATAGCCATTGTTCTGGGCATTGCGAACCTGTTCTTCCCTAAGGATCAGACCGGTATACTGTTTGTTATTTACAATACCGCCTTCCATTACTTCATAAAACTGCACATGGTCTTTTCGGAAATAAGCAAAAATATTAAAAAGCATATATAAGAAAATGATCCCGAAGATGATCATTCCCACGTTGATGTTGTGAGGCTTTCTGTAAGGTATTATTTTCCTGTTCTTCTTTTTCGACATGGAACCAGGACTCTCCTTTTTGTCTTACTCAAAATGTCTTACTCAAAATGTCTTACTCAAAAAAACTGCCCTCCGCACAAGGCATACTGTTTGACTCTTGTGCGGCAGGCAGCCTTTTTGCTTCTGTCTGCTATTCTATCACAGAATATGTATCATTACAATGAAATAATTACATCACCCTTGGCACACTCTGGAAGTTCTTCTGCATCCATAGAAATGCTTAAAACAAAGGTTACGTGATATTTATCACTGATCTCTTTCAAAGTTTTATAGGTGTCAGTAATATCTGCACCTTCTAATGATGACAGTTTTAAGAAACTGTCCAGATACATGGTTTCAAGGTCATGATCCTGAGAAATGATCCCGCAGATAAATCCTAAGAATCCTTCACTGGATGCCAGTGGAAATTCATTTACGTTGATAAGACGGATACGATTGTTCAGCTCATACATATGCTGCGCACTCTTATCAAGATATACAACTGTTCCGTTAGCCCCCTTAATAGCTGCATTAGCCATATCTAACAGATGTTTTGTTTTGCCTTTACCCTTTTTTCCTGCAATAATCTGAACCATAGCGATCTCCTCCTTGAGTTATATATGTTGTATAAAAAATCAATTGAGATTATCTTGATTATAGTATAAATTCATATAAAACGCAATCACTATTTGACAATTTTAGAAATTATATTTGTCATATTGTCATATAAATGGAGACGACTGTCGGATTTTAACACAACAGATATAAATTCTCTGTCAGATGTATCTTTTTCAGCCATGATCAGGCAGTATCCTGCGGCCTTAGTGGTACCGGTTTTTCCTGAAAATACAGTAAGGCCTTCCGGGGTCTCATGTTCTCCTGTTAAATACCAGTTTCCGCCCCTCCAGGTCTTTGATATGCTTTCGCCTGCTTTATTTGTATAATTAGCTGTATAAGCGGTAGAACCGGTGACTGTACGGAATTCCGGATATTTTAATGCTTCATTGAAGATAAGATATAAGTCATATGCGGTTGTATAGTGATCCTCATCATGAAGTCCATGCGGATTCATAAAATGAGTATCTGTTGCTCCAAGACGTTTGGCTTCTTCGTTCATCTTATCAGCAAAAGCGTCAATACTGCCGGCCATATGGATGGCAATAGCTGCACCTGCATCATTTCCGGAAGGAAGCATCAGACCATATAAAAGCTGCTCTAATGTCAAAGTGTCTCCAGGCTGGATCCCGCATAAGGTGGCTCCGGTTTCTGTGATCACGGCATCTTCTGTTACCGTTACCTGGTCTTCCAGGTTGCCATATTTAATAGCGATCAGTGCAGTCATTACTTTAGTGATACTGGCTGGATATAATTTTTCAAAAGCGTCTTTGCTGTAAAGGACTTCTCTGTCTGTAAGGTCAAAAAGAGCTCCGGCCTGTGAAGTTACATCTTCTGGGTTAAAAGAACCTTCATCGGAAATAACACACAGATCCGAAGCAAATCCTTTGGCTGCTTCTTCTTCGGCTGCAAAGGAGGTTTCAATGGAAGGAATACGCTCCTTCAGGGAATAAGCGTCTTTCAGGCCGACAGAACAGCCGGAAAGACAAAGAGATAGAGACAGGACAAGCCCAGCGACAGCAAAAGCCGCAAAACGGCGTCTTATCATTATCTTACTACCTCTCTCCACTCCATATCGCCTCTGTCAAGAGCCTTGATCAGAAGTTCTGCAGTTGCCAGGTTGGTAGCTAATGGGATGTTGTAGGTGTCGCAGAGGCGGACTACATCGTTTACATCCGGTTCATGAGTCTTTGGTGTCAGCGGATCACGTAGGAAAATAACAAGATCCATCTGATTATGCTCGATCTGGGCAGCCATCTGCTGGGTTCCGCCTAAATGACCAGCCAGATATTTGTGGACATTTAAGTTGGCAACCTCTTCGATCAGTCTTCCTGTGGTTCCGGTTGCATACAATGTGTGTTTGCTTAAGATGCCTCTGTAGGCGATACAGAAATTCTGCATCAGTTTTTTCTTTGCGTCATGTGCGATCAGACCTATTGTCATATCTATAACCCTCCTTGGATCAATAATGTCGTGGTACTCTCTGAAGTCCTGCATTCAGCACTAATCCCATACCAATAAAAATACTGATAAGGGAACTGCTTCCGTAGCTGATAAACGGCAGAGGAAGCCCGGTATTGGGAAAAATACCGGTTGCAACTGCAATATTGGCAAATCCCTGAAATGCGATCAATGTAGCCATACCTGTACAGATCAGCCGTCCGGCCAGATCTTTTGCACGGGCTGCCATCATCAGGCATTCGTAGACGATCAGAAGGAACAGGATGATGACTATAACACAGCCAATAAAGCCCAACTCTTCACCGATCACGGCGAAGATAAAGTCAGTCTGTTCTTCTGAAAGGAAGTTGCCGTTTTTAACAGATGCAATGGTTGTATTAAACAGTCCCTTGCCTTTTAACTGGCCGGAACCAATGGCAATGATGGAGTTATTCTGCTGGTATCTGGCTTCTCCGTATTTGTCCGGATAAAACCAGGCCAAAATTCTTCCGGCCTGGTATTCCTTGATAAACGGGATCAGGCCATGCAGGAGCAGGTAAACACAGGCTCCTACCATGGGAATGGTTACAGATAAAACTCCGACGATCCATCGGTAACTGATGCCTGCCGAAAATACGATCCCCAGTACAATAACTAAGGTGACCAGACATGTAGACAGGTTTGGCTGCTCAAAAATGAGCATAGCCGGAACTGCGAAAAGCGCTGCTGCAACAGCAACGGTGCTTACATTATTTATTTTTTCCTGATTTTTCATAAAATACCAGGAAAAAGTAATGATCAGACCAATTTTTACAAATTCAGAGGGCTGGAGCTGTCCTAAAACAGGTACTTCGATCCAGCGCTTTGCATTATTAACAGAACGTCCCCATATAAGAACGGCTACCAGACTGGCTACACATAAAAGGTAGATAATGGCAGTCAGATTTAATATTTTGTGGTAGTCGATCAGTGAAAGAACGATAGCGATCGCAAGACCTACTAAAACGCCTAACATCTGCTTGGTGACAAAATCAGGATCTTTGTTGGTAGCACTTCGGACTACCAAAACGCCGATCACATTTAAGGCGATCATATAGGTCATCAGACGAAAATTGTAGTTTCTAAAATCGTAGTCAAAAAACATATCAGTAAAGCCCCTTGCTGGATATGGACCGTATAGGTATATCCGCCCGCAGTACAGGCAGCCTGCAGATCGTTCCATCTGAAAAGCTGCCTGCATCCATAGTAATACGCACTGCGTCTTTTTCTATCTTCATGTATCTGGAAATGACACGTATCATATCATTCTTTATTGCTGTTATCATCTCCGGTGAACATCCTGCTTTATCTGAAAGAAGCAGAAGGGTAAGCCGGAGCTTTGCAGTATCTTTGGAACACTGTAGCCTCACCTTTCATCACCCCTTATGCCCTTCTTAGTATCCTGGACAGCTTTGCCAGGATGCCTGTGGTCTCTCCGGGAGATTCCATAGGTACATTCTGTCCCAAAAGACGGCGGCATACATTTAAGTAAGCCTGTCCAGCAGCAGAACCCATACCTACCAAAGGTTCCCCCTGATTGGTGGAGATAACGATATTTTCGTCATCTGGTATGGCACCGATCATATTTACAGCCAGGATATCCTGTACGTCTGTCAGGGACATCATATCTCCACGGCGTACCATATCAGCACGTATCCTGTTTACGATCAGATCAACACTTCCAATCTGGGCATGTTCTAACAGACCGATGATGCGGTCTGCATCCCGGATGGCAGAAACTTCCGGTGTGGTGACTACCAGTGCACGGTCTGCACCGGCAATGGCATTGTAAAACCCTTGTTCGATGCCTGCGGGACAATCTAACAATATATAATCAAAATCGTCCTTTAAGTCATCGGTGAGTTTGATCATCTGCTCCGGCGTCACAGCGGATTTATCCCGTGTCTGTGCTGCGGGCAGAAGGTAAAGGTTTGGATATCTTTTGTCTCTTATCAGGGCCTGCTTCATACGGCAGTTTCCTTCTGCAACATCTACCAGATTATAGACAATGCGGTTTTCCAGTCCCATGACAACGTCCAGGTTTCTCAGGCCGATATCAGTATCGATGAGTACGACCTTTTTTCCAAGGACTGCCAGTCCTGTTCCTACATTTGCAGAAGTAGTGGTCTTTCCTACCCCGCCTTTTCCAGAAGTGATCACAATGACTTCACTCATAGGAGAACCTCCAGAAAAATTAAGATTTGATACTTTACCAATTTATTGTACATTAAATTACGCAAATTTACCAGTATTTTTTTAGATTCAGAGAAAATTATTGTTACCTATATATCCAGTAGGCTGCTAAGAAAAGGTTTTTTCAGAGGAAATACTTTTAATTCACCCTCTTCTACAGATGCCATCATCGTTCCTTTTCCAAGACGGCGGTTTTTCTCATTAAAACGGCTGGTATGATCTGCGATGCGCAGCTGCAGCGGAGACATGGAAAATGCAAGGATCACAGCCTGGTCATTTCCTGCTGCCCCGGCTGTGACGGTTCCCTTTAATTCTCCTAAAATGATCACATTTCCCTTTGCAGTAACCCGGGCTCCATGTTCTACATCACCGATGATCACAATGCTGGCTTCGGATTCTAAAGTGTCACCTCTTTTTAAGGTTCCACGGTAAAACTGGCCGGTCTGTGCGCTTAATTCCATTAATTTTTCATTTAGTGCTTTTTCGCAGCGGTCATTTCGTTCCCCGTCTGTATCTAACAGACAGAGGATCTGAAGCTGAGAATTTTCTGTGATAGTATTTACGATCTGAAATTCTTCTTCTGGTGTAAGAGACCGCCCTTCTAAGGTAAGTGTCATCTGTGCACTGCCCCAGAAACGGGCGCTGTCCCCAAACTTTTTTGCCACGCTGGCGAGAAGTTCAGCAAAGGGCATGTCCGGATTTAGGATCACCGTCATACCTGCTTTGCTGCTTTTGATCACGATTCCATCCTGCATACTCGATCCACCTCTTTTTACATGAAACATTAATCTCCAACAGTCACATTGGATACGCTGGAAGCTCCGGAACCTAAAACCTGTTCCAGCGTGGTATAACCATAGTAATACTCATAAACTTTTTTGCCAAGTGTAGCTGCATTGGTTCCAGCATATCCATAAGGGATATTTACTGTCACTGCGACTTCTGGATTGCTGTATGGAGCAAAGGAAACGAAGAACGCATGGTTTGCGCGGCTTCGGTCTTCCTGGGCAGTACCGGTTTTTCCGGCAACTTCTACCGGGCTTCCGGCAAAAACGGATTTTGCAGAACCATCAGTAACAACGCGGCGGATACCAGCCTGGACTGCATTCCAGGTACTGTCTGCTGCATCTACATGGGAGCTGACTGCCGGTGTATAATCTGTGATCAGATTTCCATCGGAGTCAGTCAGTTTATCAAGTAAGCTTAATTCAAATACCGTTCCACGGTTGGCAACGGCTGAAATGTAACGGGACAGCTGTACATTGTTATAGGAGTTAGTTCCCTGGCCCATAGCAGAACGTTCCGGGTCCTCTGTGGTAAGATGAGGCTCTGTTTCTGGAAGCTCTACACCGGAAGTGTGGTCCAAGCCAAACATACTGGCATATTTGCGGATCGTAGAAAGACCCTTTTCAGGAGAATAGGTGCCGTCAGCAGTCATACTAAGACGATGTCCAAGTTCTGCAAATACTACGTTACAGGAATTCTGGATACCGGCTATGATATCTTCTGTTCCATGTCTTCCCGGGAATATCCAGCAGTTGATAGGCGGATTGGCCTGATCATAAACACCGGTACAGTCAATGGTATCTGTTAAAGAGATAACACCTTCTTCCAGTGCCGCAATGGCTGTAATGGGTTTAAAAGTAGAACCAGGAGCCTTGATCGCCTGGGTGGCATTATTGTAAAGCGGATTGGACATATCACTTTGCAGTTTTGCAAAGTAAGCTGCATCTACGCTTCCAGACATACGGTTGTTATCATAACTTGGATAGGAAACCAGGGCGCGGATCTCACCGGTGCGTACATCGGTCACAACACAGCCGGCAGTACAGGGATCCAGTGCTAACTGGGCCGGTGTCAGTTCCAGGTTGGATATTTTGCTTTTAATAAAATTGTAGGTATAAGCACTGTCTCCCATAGCTAGCCCTGCTTTTGCCTGTGGATCGTCCTTTAGTACACCCTGGGAGAAAAGAGCCAGGCACAACCAGTTTCCCGGGATCACATTATCATTGATCAGGTAACGGAACATACGTTTGGTAAAGCTCTTATCATCCTGAAGCCTGGAAATGATATAATCTACCAGCTGAATGTAAATATCGTCGGCATTGGAATATTTACTGGTGGAGTCTAATTTTGTAGTATCTACCCAGCTGGCTGCAATACCGCTGTAAATATAATCCCGCAGACTTATAGTACCGGCCTTCCAGGATTGATACGGGGCAGAATTCTGGTCGATTTTATCCAGCAGGACGATGCCGCAGCTGTCAGAAGATAAAAAGCTGTAGATATAGTTCATGTAGCTTGCCATATCCTTTGGCAGATCATTCATATTAGAAGCGTGATCACTTAAAAGCTCATTCCGGATATTGGTAAGGATCTGATCTCTGGAAGCTGTGTATGCCCGGTAGATCTGCTTTTCAATATCAGAAGCATTTTCTGCTGCCATGGCATCTAAGGAAAGGACATTATTGTTGATCAGTTGATAGTAAGCATTTTTTACAGGGATCGGTTTTTTAGAACCATCTTTTATAGTTGCCGGGTCAATATCTTCATTCACCAGGAATTTGGTGATAATACCGGCTAACTGCTGTTCTACCAGATTGTAAGTGGCGATCTGCAGATCACGGTCAATGGTCAGGTAAATATCATTTCCAGCCTGGGCATCCTGTTGTTCAATGATCTCCCTTGGACGTCCCATATTGTCTACATACATGCGGGTATAGCCTTTTTCACCCTGAAGTTCCAGCTCCATGGATTTTTCGATGCCAATACGTCCTACAATGTCATTTAAGTCATATTTTTCCACGCCATCTGCTGCTTCAGAGCTGGCAGCGTTCTGGGAAGCCCGCCAGTTTTCATTTAAATTGTCGATCTGGTCTTCCTGTACTTTACCAGTGTAGCCGATGATAGGGGCAAAATAAAGGCTGTCATTGTATACACGGATAGAGGATTGTTCAATGGAAACACCTTTCAGGTCAGCAGCATTCTCATTGATCTCAGTCATTGTCTCCTGGCTGATATTGGTAGCCACTGTAGTACTTTCATATTTCTGGAACCGGGTCAGCTCCATGGTATAGATGATATTGATCATGTCAAGGGCTGTCTGGTCGGATAGTTCCACAGGATTTCCGTCAGCATCTTTCATATCTGTCAGCTTATACCCCTGACGTGTAGCTCCTTTTTTTAACTCAAAGGCTTCTCTTGCAGTTATATCTGAAGGATATTTTCCAGTATCATCATCTAACTGCTGGGAAGAAATGCCATAAAAGTTCAATAAAAAACGCTTTTTTGCAGCATTGGAGGTACTGGTAAAATACATCTGCCCGTTCTCATCCAGTGCTATCTCAAATTTGCCGTCGATCTTCTCTCCCCTGCGCTCCAAAATGCTTACAAGACGGTAGATCATGGCATTCCGGTCAACTGCTTTTGGATAATCGCCCAGATCCTGAATGGCAACTGCGTAGGCCAGCTGGTTATAAGCCAGCAGATTTCCATTGTGGTCATAAATATTGCCCCTTGTGCCGGGAGTAGTCACCAGCTTTTCTGTACGCTGCATATAGCTTTCCTGATAGGAACTTCCATCCAGGATCTGCATGCGGAACAGTTTGCAGACCAGACCTGTAAACATGAGGGTAAATATAACCGCCAGGGCAAAAAGGCGTGATGTAATAAGTTTTTTAAGAAATTCCCTGGTCACTTCCAGCAATTCATCAAACAATGGTGGTATCTCTCCTTTTTCCAATATCTTCCAGCCGTCTGCTGGCTGAAAGGAACAGACGGTATACTAACAGGGTGGTCACAGCTGTAAATATGATCTCCGGCAGCATGATCTTGATAAAATAATAAGGCAGATTTAGACGCCCTCGGATCAGGAATCGAAATATATAAATATACAGACTGTACCAAAGACCGTTTACAACGCTTAAGATCAGAGGCAGTGTAATATAGTCTTCGTAATAATATCTGGTAAAAATACCGTTGAAATAGCCGATATAGACGTAGATCAGTGTATAAAAACCGAAAGGCCCGCTGTAGAAAAGATCCAGCAGCAGACCTGACAAAATACCATAAAACATGCCTGCATTCCGTCCGTGGATAAAACCAAAGGAAAAAGTAAGGATCAAAAGCAGGTTAGGCGTTGCTGCCAGAAATGGCAGCAGGGGGAATACACAGTTCTGCACAGTAAAGGCAAGAAGGATCAATAAGATATTTAATAAAATCTGTTTGACTTTTCCGTTGTTCACTGTCCAGCCTCCTCATTATTACTGTTTTTCAGATCTGTGAGTATCAGTACTTCCTGAAGATTGTCAAAATCAGCTGCCGGGATCAGATAACCTGACTGGGTCAGGTGATCCGGATCAATGGACACATCTACTGCATAACCAATGAGAATGCCAGGCAGATATTTAGTACTGATATTGGAAGTAATGATCTGGTCTCCGTTTCTAAGGACGGCATCCCTTGAAAAATCAGTCAGCTTCAGTCTTCCCTGCTCATAAAGGGTAAGATCACCTGCAACGATACAGTTATAGGAAGAATCAAGGGACATAGCGCCTACACGGCTGGAGTCATCAATAATAGAACGGACTGTGGCATAATTGGCGCCTACGTCAGTAACGATGCCTACCAGACCGCCGTCTGCTACTACGTTCATATCCACAGCTATCCCGTCTGCAGAGCCTTTATTAATGCGGAATACCTGGAACCATTTTTCAGAATCCCTGGCAATGACTCTGGCACCGATTTTATTATACTGCATATATTGCTGGTCTAACTGATAAAGCTGACGAAGACGGTTTAACTCAAACTGTTCTGCCTGAAGCCTGTTGTTTTCTTCTGTGAGAAGTGCCACCTGGTCTTTTAAAGATTCGTTTTCTGCTAAAGCTTTCTTTAATTTTCCGTAATCGGTGATCTCATTGTAGAGCCCGGTACCTACCTTGTTGACGCCAGACTGGATGGGGATTAGAAAATAACCTACACCGGTGCGCAGAGGCTCCATAATGCCGTCTTTTAAAGATGTGATACCAATGAGCAGGATACAGAAGGCTGTAAGACCTGCCAGAATATATTTGCTGCGTTTTGATTCCATGGATATCTGATTTCCTTTACCTGTAAAACATGTAGTAACGTGTATTGCCATAAGATCATGTTACATGATCTGCTGTTGTCTGAAACTTAGATAACGTTTATCTCCAATAATAATATGGTCCAGAAGGGAGATCCCTATTACATCTCCTGCTTCTTTTACCCGGCGTGTTAAAAGCAGATCCGATTCACTGGGAGATGGATCACCGCTGGGGTGGTTGTGGACCAGGATCATACTCACTGCAAGACTGCGAAGACCCTCAATGAGGATCTCTCTTGGAGTGATCACAGAAGCATTAACTGTGCCTTTAGATACCAAAAAATCACGTAAAAGGTTCTGTTTGGTATTTAAGAACATAACGTGGATCTCTTCCTGTTCTAAATGCCGCAGATCTTCCATATAATATTCGGCGATCTGCTCTGGCTGGGTGAAAGAAAGAACGGTTTCTTTGGTCTTATAATTCCAGATGCGCCGGGAAAGTTCCCCGATACACATAAGCTGGGCACCTTTTACCATTCCAATGCCTTTGATACGGCAGTAATCTTTCAGGGAATGATGTAAAAGTCCTAAAAGACGGGTGCCATGACCTTCTAAAGCAAGTATGCTTCTGGCCAGTTCCAAAGATGTGGCATCTTTGGAACCAGTACGGATGATCACTGCTAAAAGCTCTTCATCTGTAAGGAACCTGGCTCCCTGTGTCAGGCATTTTTCATAAGGCCTGTCCTCTTTGGGCAGCTGTTTCATGGTCAGTTTCTGTACATTTTTTTCTGTTGTTTGGATCTTTTTTTTCATTGCATCCTCCTGACTTAAGCACCTCTCCAAGTACATCTGTCAGAAGCAAAGGAAAATATTAGTACATTGTTTCGAAAACGATGTACTAGATCATACGGTAAATGATAAGGGCAATGGCAATACCGATGATGCTGGCCATGGTGATCTTGATGGTAAGTCCCAAAGTGATGACAAGTATGCCAAAGTTGATGACTAAAGGTGAATCAAGACCAAAAGACTGGCCAAAATTCAGCCAGCTAAGCCATGAAATGCCATTGGCCAGCTGACCCATAAAGCCTCCTAATACAATGCCTGCAAGCAACATGATCAGAAGGATCCAGAAATTCTTACGTCCCATAACACTCTCCTTAAGTTATCATATTATCATAAGTCTTTTTTTATGTCATCTTAAAATTTTCAAAACCCCGTCATCGATAAGCTGTTGTAAAGACTTAAGGATTCCAAGTTTTGCGTGATACCAGGTAAGACCGCCCTGAAAGTAAACGGCGTACGGTGGTTTGATCGGGCCGTCTGCGCTTAATTCAATGGAAGATCCCTGGACAAAAGCGCCGGCTGCCATGATGACCTGGCTGTCATATCCCGGCATATCCCATGGCTCAGGAGTAACAAAGCTGTCTACAGGAGCAGCTGCCTGGATGCCTTTGCAGAAAGAAATAACACCCTGGGCAGTACCGAAAGTAATGGCCTGAATGATGTCGTGGCGGGATTCACTTCCGTTTGGGACAACACCACAGCCTAATCTTTCATATACATTAGCTGCAAAAATGGCTCCTTTTAATGCACCTGCAACAACTGTTGGGGATAAGAAAAATCCCTGGTATAACTGCTGGTTTAAGCCAAGGCTTGCGCCGACTTCTTTTCCAAGTCCTGGAGCGCTTAAACGGTAAGAGGCTCTGTCTACACATTCTTTCTTACCTGCAATATAACCGCCGATAGGTGCAAGACCACCGCCTGGGTTCTTGATCAGGGAACCAACGATCATATCTGCCCCTACATCAGTAGGTTCAATGGTTTCTACAAATTCACCATAGCAGTTATCTACCATGCAGATAACCTCTGGTTTGATCTTCTTTACAAAAGCGATCAGCTCACCGATCTGTTTTACAGAAAAGGTAGGACGTGGATCATAGCCTTTGGAACGCTGGATGGTCACCAATTTGGTTTTTTCGTTAATAGCCTTTGCAATGTTCTCATAGTCAAAGGTGCCGTCAGGGAGAAGGTCTACCTGACGGTAGCTGACACCATATTCCTTTAAAGAGCCTACAGAATCACGGATTCCGATGACCTCTTCCAATGTGTCATATGGTTTTCCCACAGGAGATAAAAGTTCATCTCCAGGGCGTAAATTTCCGGACAAGGCAATATGCAGTGCATGAGTTCCGGAGATAAGCTGGGGACGTACCAGGGCGCTTTCAGTATGGAAAACACTGGCATATACATCTTCCAATGTATCACGCCCCAGATCATTGTATCCATAACCGGTAGTTGCGGCAAAATGGATATCGCTGACTTTATTGTCCTGCATGCCCTTTAAAACCTTTAGCTGGTTGTATTCAGCAACCTGGTCGATCCCTTCAAAACGTTCTTTCAGGCTTTCTTCTATATCTGCGGCATAGTCAAGAACCTTTTTGCTGATACCCAGCTGTTCATACATGCCGTCTAAGATCTGCTGTTCCATTGTTTTATAACTCCTCTTAAATAAATAATTGATTTTCGGTTTGCTATTTTAGCACGATTCGTTTTTCTTCGCAATCCTTTAATATATCCTTAAGGATCAGATCCGTATTTCCCTGGTACCTGTCAAGGTCTAACCAGCATACATCCCGCTCCCTGCGAAACCAGGTCAGCTGCCTTTTGGCAAAATGTCTTGTATCTCGTTTAAGGATATAAACAGCCTCATCAAGGGTACAACTGCCGTCCAGATAGTCTAATATTTCCTTGTAGCCAAGTCCCTGCATGGAAGTCTGGCCTCTGTGACAGCCCATAGCTTTTAATTTCTCTATTTCTTTTACCAGACCGTTTGCTATCATAATATCTACACGTTTGTCAATGCGTTCGTAAAGAGTCTTACGGTCTCTGGTGAGAACATAATATAAGAAATTATAAGGAGATTCCTTCTGATGCATTTCTTCATTATGCTCTGAGATTTTTTCACCTGTCTGTTCGAAATATTCAATAGCGCGGATCACACGCTTTATATTATTGGCATGGATCTGCCTGGCAGCCTCCAGATCTATATGAGATAATTTCTCGTGAAGAGCCTCTGGTGCCTTGTCCCCAAGTTCCTTTGCAAGCTGTTCTAATTCTTTACGGATAGGATTTTTCTCATTATTCTCTTTGAAGTCAATATCATACAACAGAGCCTGGATATAAAATCCGGTTCCGCCTGTGATAATAGGAATATTCCCATGAGAATAAATCTCACCCATTGCCTGGCGGGCAAGTGTCTGAAAGGTGGCTACATTAAAATCATCCTGGGGATCTAGTACATCAATAAGATAATGAGGAATTCCCTCCATTTCTTCCTCTGTTACCTTTGCGGAACCTATGTCCATATGCCGGTATACCTGCATGGAATCTGCACTTACTATCTCTCCGCCTACTGCTTTTGCAAGCTGGATGGAAAGAGCTGTTTTGCCTACAGCTGTAGGCCCTGTAAGGATAAGAAGGGGCTTTTTCTCTGTATTCATATGCTCTCCTTTATACAATGCGCTTAAATTTCTTTTCCAGTTCATAGCGGCTCATGGAGATAATGGTGGGACGTCCATGAGGGCAGGCGTAAGGATTGTCTAACTTCAATAACTGGTCGATCAGTTCATTTGCTTCTATAGCCGATAATTGATTACCGCCTTTCACAGCCGCCTTACATGACATGGATGCGATCTTTTCATAAATACTGTCTGGGCTGTGTGCAGCCATCTCATCAGACAACCCATCGATCATTTCTAAAAGCAGATCCTTTTTTGCAACGGAAAACAGATTGGCTGGTACTGCCCGGACAGCAAACTCCCGGCCGCCAAAAGGTTCGATCTCAAAGCCGATGTGGGTAAAGTATTCCATATATTTATTTAACAGAAGCTCTTCATTTGGATTTAAAGTTAAAATGATAGGCGGTTCCACCATCTGAGAATTGTAATCGCGGTCTTTTAAGCTTTTTACCGTCTTTTCATAAAGAACCTTTTCATGGGCTGCATGCTGGTCAATAATATATAAGTGGTCATTATATTCAATCAGCCAGTAAGTGTCAAAGAGCTGTCCGATCAACTTATGTTTCAGGCGGGAAGATGGATCCAGCAGCTTTTCCCCAAAGAGATCTAATTGTTTGGGAGCCGTAGCTGCAGGCATATCAGGAATGGGTTTATCCATAATATTCTTTGATGCAAAATCCGGCTGTGTATTTCTGTTAACAGAAGTCTGCGCGCTATTACCTGAACTTGTATTGCTTTGAGATATTTTCTCATTAATTGTATTGTTGTCCTGCTTTCTAAAATCTTTCAGGTTCTCTTCTTCCGCTTTTTTTCTTTCCTTCAGCCATTCCGGCATCATATCCGAAATATCCGGTTCTTTTACAAAAGAAGGTTTCGGCGGCGCGATCTGGCGATAACTTCCTTCAGCAGAAACAGCCGCGGATTTTTCCGCTGAAGGAAACTTCTGCTGTTCCAGTACATCTTTTCGTTTTGTCTCAAAAGGCTCCGGTCTTAGGGCTTTTTTCACCTCAAAACGCCTTGTATCCTGCTCACCTTTTTCGTTTAAGTTTACATCCGGGATCAGTTCTTTGTGTGCCAGGGCATTTGACACTGCGTTTACTGTCTGCTCATAGATAAATTCACCATCACTGAAGCGCAACTCCATTTTGGTTGGATGGACATTTACATCCAGTGTCTGCGGATCGATCTGGAAATGCAGCATGGTAAAGGGATACTTATGCTGCATCATGAAAGGCTTGTAAGCCTCTTCTATGGCTTTAGAAAGGATATTGCTGCGTACAAACCGGCCATTAACAAAATAGTTCTCATAATTGCGGTTAGAACGTGCTATCACCGGTTTTCCAATATAGCCGGTAATGGTGATCCCAGGTCCTTGTGCATGGACTTCTAACAGATTGGCAGTAATCTCCCGGCCAAATACTGTGTAGATCAGATCCTTCAGATTATTATTACCGGAAGTATAGAGCTTGTTCTGGTTATTCTGGATAAAACGGATGGAAATATCCGGGTGGGATAATGCGATCTTTTCCACTACAGAAGCCACATGAGTCCCTTCCGTAACAGGGGTTTTTAAAAACTTCTTTCTGGCCGGAGTATTAAAAAACAAGTTTCTTGCGATGATAGTGGTCCCTTCAGGAGCACCGATCTCCTCTAAGCTTTTTTCTCTCCCGCCTTCGATCTGGTAACGGATACCAGTAAGAGTCTGGGCTGTTTTTGAGATCAGCTCTACCTGTGAAACTGCGGCAATACTGGCTAAAGCTTCTCCGCGAAAGCCAAGGGAACCGATGGTCATCAAGTCATCTACTGTATGTATTTTGCTGGTGGCATGTCTTAAAAAGGCTGTGGCAACCTGATCTTTGGGGATACCGCAACCATTATCAGTGATGCGGATCAGACTGCAGCCACCATCACGTATTTCTACGGTAACAGCTGTGGCCTGGGCATCAATGGCATTTTCCAGAAGCTCTTTTACAACAGAAGCAGGCCGTTCGATCACTTCTCCGGCTGCGATCTTATTAATGGTGGTCTCGTCTAAAACAGTGATGGTGGGCATAGCATCAAGTCCTTTCTTACAGATCCATTAAACCATCCAGGATATGAACTGTCATTTCACCATTTTCCATATCCACATTCAGGATACAGTCTTTAATAGCAGGCAGAAGGAGCTCCTTTCCATTTGGAAGAGCTACTACATATACATCATTTGCCCCTGTTTCCAGTACATCTTTGATAGTGCCTACTTCATTTCCTTCATCATCATTTACCTGCAGACCAATCAGATCTGTGATAAAGTATTCATCTGGTTTTAAGGCAACGGCCTGTTCTCTGGTAATAAGAAGGTCTTTCTGGCGCCAGGTTTCTACATCATTGATATTATCATAGCCTTTAAACTTTAAGATGACCATATTTTTGAAGAATTTTACCTGTTCGATCTCTAAAGCAGTCTGTCCTTTTCCAGTGTCCAGAATAACCGTCTTCAACTTTTTAAAACGCTTGGCATCGTCCGTGGTAGGAAAAACCTTTACTTCGCCTCTTACACCATGAGTAGATGTCACTACACCTACACGCAGCATGTTTTCCATAAATATAAGATCCTTTCTGTATATAAATATATAACATGTACTCTCGGAGTCTTTCATGCACTTGCCTTTGCGGCCGATTTTTCGCCAGTCGCACCCGAATTTTATCAACGTACGCACCGCGTACGCCTCAAAAATTTGGGCACAACTGACAAAAAATCTTCTCGCAAAATCAAGTACAAAAAGATTCCGAGAGTACATTAACTAAAAAGGGCTGCCGCAAAATAGCTGTATCTATTCTGCGGCAGTCCCTCCTTTTTTACTGAATCTCTACGATTACTTTCTTGTCTTCCTTTGAGGCAGCGGCCTTGACTACGGAACGGATTGCTTTTGCGATCCTGCCTTGTTTGCCAATGACCTTGCCCATATCGGCAGGAGCTACCGTAAGTTCGATCAGTGTGTCGTCACCTTTCAGGGATTCATTGACTACAACCGCATCCGGGTTATCGACTAATGCTTTCGCAATCACTTCGACTAATTCCTTCATCTCTCCACCTCATTTGATTAAAGATTACTGAATACCAGCGATCTTTAACAGCTTTCCTACAGTTTCGGTTGGCTGAGCGCCATTTGCTAACCACTTCTTGGTAGCTTCTTCATCAAACTTGATCACGCTAGGATCCTTGGTGGAATCATAATATCCAACTTCCTCGATGAACTTTCCGTCTCTTGGGGATCTGGAATCAGAAACTACGATTCTATAAAAAGGAGCCTTCTTCTGTCCCATTCTTCTTAATCTCATCTTTACTGCCATTGTTACATACCTCCGTAAAATTAATCTTTTCTATTTGTTTTCGTTTTTATATGTTAGACATACAGGAACACCTGTCTGACTATCTAAGTTTGCCAGAAGCTTAAAATGGAAGCTTCATCTTGCCGCCCATAAGACCGCCTAAACCGCCAAGACCTTTCATGCCTTTGCGCTTGCCGCCGCCCATGAGTCCCGGCATCTGTTTCATCATTTTTTTCATCTGGTCAAACTGCTTTACCAGACGGTTTACTTCGCCAATATCTACGCCAGCGCCTTTTGCAATACGTTGTTTGCGGGATGGATTTATCAGTCCCGGATTAGCTCGTTCCTCTTTTGTCATGGAAAGGATAATAGATTCTACACGGTGCATAGACCGTTCGCCTTCATCCATATCTACACCAGCTAACTGGCTTCCCACACCAGGCATCATGGAAAGGATACTTCCCATACCGCCCATTTTCCTGATCTGCTGCATCTGGTTTAAGAAATCATTGTAATCAAACTCTGCCTTGCGCAGCTTCTGGGATAACTCTTTGGCCTGTTCCTCATCTACCTGGGCTGCTGCTTTCTCAATGAGAGACTGGATATCACCCATTCCAAGGATTCTGGAGGCCATACGGTCTGGATAAAACTGCTCCAGGTCAGAGAGCTTTTCTCCCATACCGATGTATAAAATAGGTTTTCCGGTGACAGAGCGGATAGAAAGGGCTGCACCGCCTCGGGTATCGCCATCCAGCTTTGTAAGGATCACACCATCAATACCGATCTTATCATTAAAGGTTCCGGAAACATTGACTGCATCCTGACCAGTCATGGCATCAACTACCAGTATGGTCTGATATACATTGACTGCTTCCTTGATCTGCTCCAGCTCTTCCATCATGTTTTCATCTACATGAAGCCGGCCGGCTGTATCCAGGATCACTACATTAAAATTGTTCTTGGAAGCATGTTCCACAGCGGCTTTGGCAATATCCACCGGGCTGACCTTATCGCCCATGGAGAATACCGGCACATCAACTTTCTCGCCGTTGATCTGCAGCTGTTTAATAGCAGCCGGACGATATACATCGCAGGCAACTAACAGCGGTTTTCTTCCTTTTGCTTTTAACTTGGCAGCAATCTTGGCTGTTGTTGTGGTTTTACCGGCACCCTGAAGACCTGCCATCATAATGACTGTGATCTCATTACCCGGTTTTAAGGCTATTTCTGTGGTTTCAGAGCCCATCAGCTTTACCAGTTCTTCTGTTACGATCTTAATAACAGTCTGTCCTGGTGTCAGGCTTCCGAATACCTCTTCCCCTACAGCTCTTTCCTGAATGGAGCTGATGAACTGCTTAACTACTTTAAAGCTTACATCTGCTTCCAGAAGCGCCATTTTAACTTCCTTTAAGGCAGCTTTTACATCTGCTTCAGAAAGCCGGCCTTTGCCACGTAGGTTTTTGAAAATATTCTGCAATTTGTCGGATAAGCTTTCAAAAGCCATTCATAACCTCCTAAAGTGTGGCTGTAATCTCTCCGGAAAGTTTCCGGATCTGGTCGATCAGAGCCATATCTCTGGTTTTTGCACAGGTATCAGCAAGATCATCTAATTCCCGGATCATCTCCCGGATCTTCATAAACTTGGCTACCAGCTGCAATTTTGTTTCATATTCTTCCAGTATCTTGTCGCACCGTTTCTTAAGATCGTGAACACTCTGACGGCTGATCCCCTGCTCCTTTGCAATCTCGCTGGGCGAAAGATCATTTAACACCATATCTTCGTAAATACGACGCTGGTGTTCCGTCAGCAGTTCTCCATAGAAATCAAACAACAGACCCTGTTCAACGATTTTTTCCATTTCAACCACCTGTGCTATCATACACGATGTGGAAAGCAATGTCAAGTATTTTTACTTGACGTTTTTAAGATTTTTATAAATTTCAATGACCGCCTTCATATCCTCTCTGTCAAGAGTCAGATTTTCAGTGAGCGGATTGATAACGATGTTGTCACCGCCGGTTGCCCGGATGGCATCTGCCATGGTAAAGACAACACAGCCCCAGTCGTTGCGCTTATAAGCTTTCTCAAATTCCATCCAGTCTGTAAACAGTGGAAGGAAGGACTGCTTCTGCTTATTGGTGATCCGCGGAAGGATCAGGCCCTGTCCCTGTTCTGCACTTAAACTGTTCTGCCCTACATTTAAGTCACCATTGTATTTAACAGGAACCAGTAATTTACTCTTAACCAGTTCATTTAATACAGCATTTTTCTTTGCTGCCAGTTTTTCTTCTCTTTCAGGGTAAGTTACAGGCCATCTTACTTCACCCATAAGATCTGCCATTTCAAAGCGCAGAGCCGGGTTGAATACAGGAACCGGAAGTTCTGCTCCCTTTTCTTCCGCAATATCTTCTAAGAAGTCAGAGCGTTTCATTAACAACTGGTAGGATCCGTTATTAACAAGAATGTTATCCATTCCCAGATAGTACAGCCATGCAAACAGGCTGATCCGTCCTGGAAGTCCGGTACTCTTCTTTGGAATTTCTTTTAATACTAAAGATTTATGGTACTGGTTCTCATAAAAATGCAGGGCATGTTTTGCCAGGATCTCTTCAGAGTAAACATCAATGGTCCCCTCAATAATATAAGGAAGACCGGTAGCTTTATCTAAAAGCACATACAGGGAAGGTGCCATTTTTAACTTTTCAACAATAGCATCGTAGATCAGCTGTCCTTTTTCGTTGTAGTCTGGCATTTTTGCCTGTTCATTCATCTGCTGTAAGCGGCACATCATGAAAATGCATTCTTTTACAGACATAGGCACCAGTAAAGCTTCGGAAAGACTTCCTTCTCCTGCAACCAGGATAGAAAGTTCATCTTCCCTCTTCTTTGGCAGAAGGGCTGCCAGGTTTTCATCCCGTTCTCCTGCTTTTTTAACTGCTTCCAGATCAGCTTCATTTGCTTCTGGCACACCGGTAAAATCATCCATGGTAAGACCGGAGAACTTTGCAAAATCAATGATCTTTGGAGCAGGAACAGCTGTAAACGCCGGTTCTTCAGTTTCGCTTACTGTTTCTAACAGTTCATCAGTAACAGGAACTAAAACTGCGCCTTTGGGAACATCTTCTTTTACAGCGCCCCTTAATTTAAAGCCATAATGTGGTCCATAAGTTCCCTTCATATCAGCAGAAGCTATCTTCATTAACTTGGTTCCCTGCTCGATCCCTTCGATGGTGCAGTGGAAAGCCGGCTTTCCTTCTTCGTCTAAACAGATAGCAGCCGTTCCCGGAGTTACTTTTCCACTTGTCATCTTGCCGGTAACAACTACGCTTTTTCCTTCTTTTAATGCATAAACTTCATCTACAGCAAATGAAAATCCATCTGCCTGAGCTTTTTTATTTGAAAATAATCCCATTGTTTCCTCCTAAAATCGGGCATGATATGAAGATTATACACCAGCCCGGTTAAAATGAAAAGCGTTTTATACAAGGAAAGATACTGCAATGGATTCAATACCTTCCGGATTTTTTGCAAACCAGGTTTTAAAATCTGTGCCACTGTTACTTACTGTATGTCCCAATGTACATAAAAAGTCAGGGATCTGTTCTTCTAACATAGTTCCAATTTCTTTTCCCATACGTTCCTGGCCCTGGACATCACTGCCGTTGATATAAAGATTAAATGCTGGTTTAAGCACGTTATCTACAGTTTTGGCACCGCCTCTGAAACCGATCACGCCAATCTGATGGGTACCGCAGGAAGATGGGCAGCCGGAAATATGGATCTTTGGCAGAATTCCGTCAGCAAACTGTTCTTTTCGTTCCATTTCCACTAGTTTCTGTAAAAGTCCCTGGGAATCACGGATTCCCTGCTGGCATACATGGGCTCCAATGCAGGCTACAGATTCTTCAAAAACAGTTTTAGCCCCACCCTTTGTTGCGTGCAGAACAGGTCCTAAATCTTCTTCGCGGCAGTTAATTACATAGAATGATTCATCTGGACAAAGGCGAAGCTGTGCACCTGGAATATCACAGATTACTTTGTACAGGTTTACAAATAAAACAGGATCCGGTGTTCCGCCGACCGGATGACAGAGCACGCTATAGAGCCCAGGCTGTTTCTGGGCATATACGCGATTTCTTCCAGGTGCAGTAAATACAGCAGTCGGGCCGTTATTTTCCTGCTCAGTATCGTGGCTGCAGGTGCTTAAGCCTGCAGCAGTGCCGCATTCCATTTCATCCTTAGAAAGCTGTAGTGTCAGATCTTTCCTTTGCGTTTTTACTTCTTTTAATTTCTCTAAAAATGCTGCTTTATATTGCTCAGCACCTCCTAAGGTCTGCTGCATATACCGGCTTCTTGCCTTTGCACGGTTTTCATAATTACCATAAGTTAAAAACATCTGATGCATAGCTTCAATGTAGTAAAGGATCTGGTCCTTTTCAACTTTTTCAGCTACTTTTACGCCAAAAGCAGGGTTATTTCCCAGACCACCTGCACTGTAAACATCAAAAGTCCCGTCTTCTCTTGCTGCAAAGCCCAGATCACGGAAGGTTGCGTGGGTCAGGTTTGCAGGTGTATTGGAAAAACCAACTTTCAACTTTCTTGGAAGCTTCGGTCCTTTAATATAAGTCATCAGGTAGTCTGCAGCAGCCAGTGCCCATGGAAGTACATTAAAATATTCTCCGTTTTCAATTCCGGATAAGGGAGAAACTGTTACATTCCTTGGAAAGTCTCCACCACCACCTCTGGTAACGATGCCGCATTTCAAGGCTTCTACTGCAAGAATCTTTACAGTCTCTTCATCCAGGTCGTGAAGCTGTAAAGTCTGGCAGGTGGTTAGATGGACTCTTTTAATGTGGTATGTCTCAATAGCGTCAGCAATGAATTTAAGCTTCTTCAGATCCATAACACCGCCGGACATACGCAGACGGAGCATACTGGCATTTCCGCCTCTTTGGGCATAGCTTCCGAAGCCGCCAGAAATGCCCTTATAGGTTTTTGCATCCATTTCCCCCCTGTAAAACTTTTCTGTTGCTTCGTCAAATTCTTTGTAGTCTTCTTTCCAGTCTTCTGGCTGGATCTTCCACTGTGTCATAAGTGTCTTCTCCTTTTCTTAGCTTTATGCATCTGTAACATTTCTATACATCTATGCCTCATTATCCACTTCTGCAGCCAGGTCCTTCATTCTGTCCTTTTCAAAGGCCTGAATAGAAATGGATTTTTTACTTGGATTTGCAAATACAAAGGTTTTGTCTACGTTTTCCACATAATTCTGGATTTTGTCATTGGTAGCGCTGATAATGGCCTGGAAGCCAAGTCCTCTTATAAGTTCAATGCAGCTTGCTACTTTTTCCGCATCCATTTTGGAAAATGCCTCATCCAGGATAACTAAACGGATGGATGGCCTCTGCCGTACTGCCGGTGAATGACCAATATGGTAAGCCTGTGCAAAGCTTGCAAGAAGGGCCACGTACAGAGGATTCTGGCCTTCACCACCGGAGTTTTTGCGGATCATACGGCTTAAACCAATACGGATCACATCATCATCATTTTTGATCAGCTGCTGCATATCAAAGGAAAGATAGGTGCGGTAGTCTGCGTATTTTTCCATGTTTCTTCGGGCTTCTTCTAGCTGGGCTGCTGTAGCGTTTTCCGGCGGGATGAAAATAGAGATCAGCTCGTTTATAAGATCCCCATACCGGTTTTCATGTTCTATGGAAAACAGGTTCAACTGATTATCCATGCCGCCGCTAAGACTGCCTGGATCAATCTCTAAGGATTCATCCATGAACATGTCATAAAATCTTCCGTCTGTCCCTTTACACTTGCTGATGACGAACTGATACTTGTCTTTACCAAAGTCCAGGCGGCTGATGATACGGTTTAGTTCATCCTTGCGCAGCATGGCATCTTTAATAGAACTTCGTACCTTATACATAAAGTCATCCTTAAAATGCTCTACCGCTGCTTTTGCCTGTTTTCCGGCCTGCTCTCTGTAAATTTCCAGGTCATCGCAGGCAAGACGGTCTAATATCTTATCATAAGCGGCATTGTCACTGCTGCTTACAGGCACATTTCTTCCTGGGTAAAGGCGGATGTATTCGCTGCGCAGTCCCATTAAATGCTCTTTGGCCTGAGTGCTTTTTTGCTCTAAGATCTGACATTTGGACTGGTAAGCCTCTTTTTCCTGGTCAAAACGTGGATGATCCTTATCCGCCAGATAAGCATTTAATTCCCGCTCATGTTCCTCGTTTTCAGGAACATCTCTTCCTTGTCCTACTGCTTCTGTTTCCAGCTTTATAATGGTCTGGGAAAAACGCTCCAGTTCATTTTTCTTATTTAGTGTTTGTTCCTGGATGGCATCCCGCTCCCGCTTTTTACCGTCTGTCAGCTCTAAAACAGCTTTTCTGTCAGCTTCTAACTGTTTTACATCCTTTTGGCGCAGAGTTTCCATGCGTTCTGAAAGTTTTTCCTTTTCTTTTAACTTTTCCTGTCTGGCATCCATATCAGAAAGCCACTGGAAATATTCATCAGTTTCCTCTTTTAAAGTCTCAAGGGATAAAATACGTTTGCAGTCGGCTAAAGTTTCCTCTAACGGAGCCCGTTTTTTTGCAGTTTCTTCCAGCTCCTTATCCAGAAGCTTTACTCTCTTTCGCATACTGTCCTTACCAATATAGGCAAGACGGGTGTAATTTTCCGGATTGATATACTGGAGCCGGAAAGTATGGTAAAGAAGACAGTCCGGGGTAATGCCAATGGCATTTTTCTGCAGTTCCTCTATGGAAGTACATTTTATCACCTTTCCAAGAAGCAGGCTGATATATGGTTTTAAATAAGCTTCACGGACAGAAACTTCCTCTGCCAGAGAGTCCTTTAGCGCCTCATTGCTGTATTCAGAAGCCCTTTCTGTATCCAGGACCGCTGTATTCCAGAACTTCTTCTTATCCAGTTCCCTGTAAATGCCTAAGGCTATTTTAGCATATTTTGGGGCCACTACCAGATTTAATTTATTTCCGCCCAGGTAGCCTTCCACTGCATTGCGCCACTGATCGTCCCGGATGTCCAACAGGTCTGCCAGGATATACACATCCACGCTTTTTCCAGTTTCTTCCAGTAAGCGGCGCTGTAAAAAGCCTCTGGCTTCCTCCAAATAACCAGGATAGGCCTTATTTCCTGCTTTTAACTGCTCTAATTCCAGTTTTTTAAGCTTCTCTGCCTTTTTCAGTTCATTGATCTGGCTGACTGTTTCCTGGCGCAGCTTTTCTGTATCCGCTTCCATAGAGGAAAGCGATGCTTTTAAACGTCTTAACGCAGCCTTATCAATGCTCCTGTTTTCAAATTCCTCAATATCCCATAAGGTCTGGTTGGAAACGATCTCTTCTTCTTCCCATTTCTTTAAAGCATTTAAGGTCTTCTGCCATTTGGCTTCGCTGTGGCCTAACTGCTCGCAGAGAGCATTTAAAGAAGAAAGCTGCTCCTTTAATTCTTCATATCCGGTAGATGCGATCCTCTTTAAAAGTTCGTCACTGTCCTTTGTAAGATCAGCGATCTGCCGTTCTACTAATCTTTTTGCCTCTCCCAGACGATCCAGATCTTCTTTGCCCTGATCTATCTTATCAGAAAACATGCGGATCTTTGCCCGGGTATCTAAAAGGTCTAATTTCTTCACAAACCAGCTGTATTTTTCCTGCTTTTCTCTTAACAGATCATATTCATTAAAAGCTTCTTTCATGGTCTTTAACTGGCGGATCTCTTCACAGGTGTCCTCGATCTTTTTCTGCATCCGTCCATACTGCATGACGCTTTCCTGCATGTCCTCAATATGGATATTCTGCTCGGTGCAGATATATTCCTTTACAAAGTCCTCTAAGCGGATGTTCATCCTGAATGGGATAGCCCGTTTAAACAGCAGAGGAAATTTCTCGCTGTCAAGACCGCCTAAATAGCTGTCATAAAGGATCCGGCGGAACCGTTCATTGTGGGAAGTGGAAAAATAATCTTCTTTGCTGTAGTTCTCTCTTAAATACTGCTCCACCTCGCTGATAGACATAGGTCTTGAAGCTGTGCGGTATTCATTTTCCCATAAAGATCCCTTGTGCCAGAAGAAACGTCTTGAAACTTCGTTAGAAGCGGTATTTACATCAAATACAATGCCGATGCACTGAAAATTTTCTGTACCTGTCAGCTGCATCTCCAGAACAATAGTAGAACTGAAGTTCTGGTTCCTCAAATAAGAAAATTCGTTGTTTTCACCAATATTTACCATACCACGCAGGTATTCGATCAGGCTTCGGTCTGAGTCATCAGCTGCGGCTTTGTTAAAGAATCCCCGGCCGTCTGTATTGGCATACAGTACCAGCTGCATAGCGTCGATCACAGTGGATTTTCCGCTTCCGGAATGGCCGGTAAAAAAGTTGATTTCCCTGTTTAAAGAAAGGACTTTCCTAGAAATATAGTGCCAGTTGTTTAAGGCGATCCTTGTAAATGCCAGAAAAGGAGTATTATTCATCACTTCCATCATCCATTCCTCCTTCACTGTCATCACCAAAATCTTCTAATAAGGCCCGCACATCATCTCCTAACAGTACTACATTGATGCAGGGATAGATGATAAAAGGGCTTTTGCTGTTTAAGTCATCTAAAAGCTCTAAAGGCTCGATGATCTGGTATTTTCTAAGTAATGCCAGTGTCCTTCGGATATCCGTAGGCGCAGGCTGGCGTTTAAATAAGCGGTAATTTCCCAGCTTTTCCTGTATTTCCCCTAAAGTGGTATATACATTTACACTGGTAGAAACATTTTCCATCTGTTCGTCATAGATCAGCTTTAACGCTAACAGATAAAGGGTAGCCAGTTTTGAAAGCTTTTCTCCCAACAGGTCTTCTCCCTGGACATAGAAAATGCCCATGTGGCTGTTCTCCATCAGTTCAATGCCGGATACTGCCAGATAATGGCGGATAAATGGAAAATGCCTGGTAATGATACGGTAAGAGGAAGTATACTGCAGACGCTCTGTTTTCTTATCGTATTTCCGTTCCAGGACAAAGGTCTGACGAAGGAGCAGTCGGATCGAGTCTGTGATCTCCTTTTGCTGTTCTTCAGTCATGTTGTCATAATAGGGAATGCTCCAGTCTGTTTCTGGTCCATTATTCAGATCATCTATAATATCATTCATGGGTGTTCCTCCTTACAAACTGAAGCTTTGGATAGGTATAAGGGCCGTTTTTTACAGGATCTTCCTCTTCTTCCATTGCCAGATAACGGCTTTTGGTACGTGTAGAATAATCATAAGCCAGTATCAGTTTTTCAAAATCTTCATCGCTGCCTACAGTGGTCTCGTCTACTTCCATGGAGCCTTCTTTCATGTGGCCCTGGATAAAGTCCTCGATCTCTTTGCGGCTGTAGCGGTTCTTTACTTTATTATAATTTAATATCTCTTCTTCAGAAAGCTCTGGCAGTGCCTTTTCATCTGGCAGCTGCTTTGCAAAATCCGTTCTTGGTCGGCGGCGCTTGTAAAGGGCTTCTTCTGATAACAGACTGGTCTGGGAAAGGTTCATCCGGTTTCCTACTGCCTGTATCATGGCCTCGTCTCCACGGTTTGCGCTGAGCTTATTTAAAAGCTGGATCACAAGGCCTTTCATGTCATCTTCCTGATTTAGAAGATATCCAAGCCTTGTAACCGTTGCCTTTACATAGCGGGAATGTTCCCTGTCAATATTGGTAATGCGGTGTTCAATATCGTCAAAGCCACGCTCTAACTGATCCAGCTTTTCAAAGATCACCTCTGAGGGCGTAGTCTCGCCTGCTCGGGCAAGCCAGTTTCCATCTTCCCTCATGGAGCGGATGCAGGCTTTTATGTCTGTCTTGTAAAGATAAAAGTTGTCCGATGTCTTTAAAATATGATATTTTTTATTGACGATCTCCTGGACATAACCTTCTAAATGGTCTTTTAACAGCTGGGCATAGTCTTTCTGTGCCAGCAGGTTTCCAAAAAAGGTGTCCATGTTGTGAAGCAGATCCTGAAGAGATTTGTTTAATTTCCTCGTATTTACAATGGCAGTATCTAAAAGTCCAATACCAGCGCGGCTGTCGTTTTTTAAAGAGAATAAAATGGCATATACGTTTTGAATGTAAATATTGGTTTCATCTGCCTGCTCACTGGAAAGGCGGGAAAATGCCTCTATCATCACCGCTGAATAGTCCGGTATGACAATGTTCACGGTCATGGCAGAATAATCGTCTACTTTCCGCAGCCAGCCGGTCTTTAACAGCCAGTTTAAAACACGGGTAGCAGGCGGTTCTAACTGATCTTCTTCCTCTTCCAGCTCGTCCTGCCAGATCACGCACCGTTTTTGGGCAAAATAGCTACTTAAAAGCTGGATGCACATTTCACGGCTTAAAAAGTAATTGCTGTATTCATATTCTTCATTTATCTTTAAAAGAGCTTCTATATAGGTGGAACGGTTCACAGAGCGGAATAAGCTCCAGAAGCGTTCCGGTATTTCCTGCATCAAATTTGTTTTCAATCTGTTTTACTTCCCTTCCAGCTGGCCCTTAAGGTAAAGGAGCGCGTTGGTGATAATGCAGCCGTGGTCTACGGCGATACCATTTGATTCTAATAAATGATAGGATTCTTCCTTGATTAGCGGATGACCGGAGTGTGTGATCTCTACTTTTGCAGAAACAGTAATGTCCTGTTCCTTATTGGTCAGTGACAGTTCCCAGATCTCAGAAGAAGAATGATCTTCTTTTTCTTCTGTACTTAAAAGCTTTAGATCAATATCCAGCCACTGGGCATCTTTTGCATCGTCTGCAGCCTGTACCTTTAAATCTCCTTCTACTAAAGCAAGATAAGAGGTGGTGATGATACGCCATCTTGGATCGCGCTGCCACTCACCCCAGGTACGCATCTGGCGTAAAGGCAGTCCCTTTACACAGGTCTCTTCTTCCAGTTCTCTGGCAGCCCCTTCACTGATGTCTTCTTTTAGTTCTACGAAACCACCCGGTGTTGCCCAGAAACCGATGCTTGGATGATTGCTGCGCTTTACCATAAGGACTTTTAACGGCTGTCCCCAGTGAGTCAGTTTTTCTTCACACCTGACTACTACGATATCTGCTGTATTGCACAGACTTTCATATTTGGCCGGATTATAATGCTCCAGAAATTCCTCTAATGACTGTCCTGCCCTGTTCTTTTCACCTGTTCCGTAAAATCCCTTTAAATCCCTTAAAAATGCCATAATAAAAATGCCTCCTTCGTTTTTGATGTACTCTTTTACTGAGTTTTTTCCTGGGTAAGCCTCTTTATAATGCCCGGGATATCAAAAGATCCAGCTTCCATATCCGACGTTATCCCTGCTTCTTTTAATGCGTCACTGGTCACCGGCCCGATGGCTAATACAGCTGTGGTTTCCGGGATTGTAAATTTCTTTAAAAAGCTTTTTACACCAGATGCACTGCCAAAGACCAGATGGGTGCATTGTGAAAGAAGCATATCATCTGCAAGAGGTTTCCCTTTTACATGATACAACGCCAGATCTTTATAAAAAATAGCTTGTTTTTCTAATTCTTTGCTCAATTTTTTACTGCCGTTTCTGGAACGAGCCAGGAGGACGCGGTCAGAAGGAGTTAAAACTTTTATAAGCTCTTTTGCCAGGCTTTCACTGCAATATTTTTCCGGCATCAGATCCGCATAAAAACCATGGGCCTGTAAAGCCTGTCTGGTTGCTTTTCCGATCACTGCGAAACGCAGTTTTCCTAAAAGACGCAGATCCCCCTGTTCTTTGTTTAAAAATGTATCAAAAAAAAGTTCTACTCCGTTTACACTGGTAAAAACCAGCCAGGTAAAGCCGGGTTTTTCTTTTAAAAGGCAGGTAAGTGAGGTCTCCTTTAAGGTTTTCTCTGCAATGACCTCCATTTCCATAACAGGGATGGTTTTTGCTCCCTGGGCTTTTAAGGCAGTTTCCAACCGGTTAGTAAAGGAGGCAGTACCGGTTATTCCAATTGTAAGTCCTGTTAAGGGTTTCGTATCTGTTTTTATTGCCTGATCCTGTGTTTTATCTGGTAAAAGATCAAAAGCAGCTGTTTCCCCGACTACAATGATGGCTGGTGTTTTGATCTCTGCTTTTACCGTCTGTTCATAAATGGTTTTAAGTGTGCCCCTTATTACCCGCTGGCTGTTAAGGGAACCGTCTTCGATCACTGCTGTCGGTGTATCTGCTGGTTTTCCGCCTTTTATCAGGCCTGCTGAAATGGTATTCAGGTTGTTCAGTCCCATAAGAAATACCAGGGTTCCTTCACAGGCTCCATAGGAAGCCAGTTCTTTTTCTGACTGGGCGCCTTTTAAGGTGTGACCGGTGATCACATGAAAGCTGCGGCTTACATTTCTGTGAGTTACAGGAATCCCCGCCAGTTCCGGCACTGCAACACAGGAAGTGATACCGGGAACTACCTCCCAGCTGATCCCATGTTCCCTTAATGCCAGGATTTCTTCTGAACCGCGGCCAAATACAAAGGAATCACCGCCTTTTAAACGGACTACTTTTAAGCCTTCTGAGGCCAGCTTAATAAGCAGCTCATTGATCTGCTCCTGTTTCATGAAATGATGACCGGCCTGCTTGCCTACATACAGGATACGGCAGTGGGATGGAACCCAGGAAAGAAAGGCAGTAGATGCCAGATGATCATAAACCACTGCATCGCAGTCTTCCAGGATCTGTTTGCCTTTTAAGGTGATCAGCCGGGGATCTCCGGGACCTGCGCCAACGAAATAAACAAAGCCTTTTTTCATTCTCGTCCCAGTCCTTTCCTGATTTCTTTTATCATACGCCAAAGCTCATTTTTCTCGCAAGAGCCTGTGATGCAGATATGTTTTACTCCATCACCAGATGGGCCGGAAACAGCTCCTGCAGCCTGAAGAATGAGTTTATTTTCTTCTATCCGGGCGTATACGCCAATAGGTTCGTGGCAGCCTGCATTTAAGGAGGCCAGTACCCCACGCTCTGCATTCAGACAGATATGGGCATTAGGGACATCTATTTTTTCACAAAGTCTGGCAGCAGGACTTCCCTCTTTAACTTCTACAGCTAGGATCCCCTGGCCACCGGCGGGAATAAAATGCTCAGGATCTAAGGGATAAAAACACAGGTCATCACTTTCTGTTATCCCCAGTCTTGCAAGTCCTGCCTGTGCAAGGATAATGCCATCATACAGGCCGTCTTTTAATTTTTTTAACCGGGTATGCACATTTCCACGCAAAGTTTCAAAAGTCAGATCCGGGGCCGGGCCAGCCCCGTTTATTTTCCATAAATATTCCCAATATTCCTTGAAGAAACATTGCCTTCTTGGACTGGAAGTTCCTACAACGAAAGAATTTCCCTTTAAATGATCCAGTTTTGTGTCTTTTCTGGTCAGTAATATATCTCCCGGATATTCCCGTGTGGATACCGCAGCAATGCAAAGACCATTATCCAGCTTTGCAGGCATGTCCTTGGCACTGTGGACTGCCAGGTCGATCTGTCCACTTAAAAGGGCTTCTTCTAATTCTGATACGAAAACACCCTTTCCGCCAAAGGACTGCAAGGGGCTTGTAAGGTTTTTATCTCCCAGTGTGTCGGAAGTAATGATCTTAGTTTTCAGATCCGGGTATGCCTCTTTTAAAAGACGTTCTATGATATAGGTCTGTTTCAGTGCGAGTTCACTTTTTCGGCTTCCGATCCGTAATGTATAGTCTGTCATATTGTTCCTCGTTAAAATTTATTTTGTTGCTTTCAAAAAAATCTGGTTTTTATCATTCCTGGTTTCTATATTTCAGGATAATCTGCCGGATCTGATCTTCCTTTAAAGTTTTCTCCTGATCCAGTGCCAGTTCTGCCAGTTCTGTAAAAACAGCGGCTCTCTTTGTGGAAAGATCCGGAAAAAGGGAAAAAATCTCTTTTCTCAGGTTTCCCAGCTGTTCTGCAATACTTTCTGTCTGCTCCGGCAGCACCTGTTTCATACGGTCTTTTAAAAGTCTGGTAAGAACGGGGCTTGCGCCTCCACTGGAAATAGCAACAGTTACCGGTCCTTTTTTTATCATAGACGGGAAGATGAAACTGCATCTGTCCTTTACATCTACTACATTGACAGGTATTTTGTTTTCACGGCAGTAAGCAGAGATCTGGTTGTTTAAAGCTTCGTCTGATAAAGCAGCGATTACAAAGTCGGCCTCCTTTATATCCTCTATGGAAAAAAGCCGTCTGTTAAGTTGCAGACGGCCCTGAGTGCGGAAAGTATCCTTGCATAAGGCTTCCAGCTCAGCGTTAAAATCCAGTGCAATAACTCTGATACACACACCAAAAGGAAGCAGGTCACATACCTTGCGGTATGCAACCTTTCCTCCTCCTGCAATAACACACAGTTTTCCTTCAATATCCATATAGAAGGGAAAATATCCCATTACTTGTCCTCCTTGGGATCGTTATCTTCTTCAAAAGAGTCATTCTGGATCTCATCCATTTCATCAGACATTTCATCTGGCTCGTCCTCTTCATCCAGATAAGGTTCAATGACATTATTTTCAGCTTCTTCTATTTCTTCCTCATCCGGTTCCGGCAGAGGTCGTTCTCTTAAAACGTTTTTGCGCTCATTTACAAGGCGCTCAAACTCTTTTTCACTGCATCCCATATCAGCCAGTCTCTTGCGGCGCTTCTCGCGAAGGATGCGCATGCGCTCTTCTTCTTTCTTTCTCTGGATCATGATCCAGGAAATGAGCAATACCACCAGAAGAACTGCTGCAACTATTCCAACTGTGATCCAGGCACCCTTTGTCAGTTTCAAAGGCTTTTTATCTTTCTTTGCATCTTTCACGTCAGATGGCGTACCGTTTTTATTATCATCTGTAGTATTTGTTTCGGCAGAATCAGTATTTTCTGTACTTTCGCTGCTTTCATCAGAAGCAGCGGCTGAAACTGCATTTGTACTGTAGAGCCAGGCAACACCGATCTGGCGGTCATTGTATGTATAGATAAGACGTCCTACAGCTCCCTCAGGATGGCTTGCAGGTATCTCTGTCTGAAGATACTGGTCTGCATCGGAAAACTGGGCATCATTTGGCAGAGTGATCACTGCTTTCTCATCTAAATACAGGTCAGATGGCTTATAGGCCGTATCACCAATGGTCACAGGATCATCTCCTGTTACATAGGCAGTTTCATTTTCTGCTACAGAAACATTTTTAAAGCGGGCAAAACCGAAATCCAGGATGGTTTTTGTATCTGAATAATGGGTTCTCTGGGTACTCTTTAAAGTAACAGCTACCTGGCGGCGGTCATCCTGTTTGGCATAAGTAACTAAGGTCTGTCCGGCAAGGGAGGTATAACCTGTTTTTCCCGCAACAGCACTTGGATAGTAATTTTCATCCTCAGAATTATCTGTTACTACCAGTTTATGCTCCATATAATAGGTCCTGCCGTTTGGATTGTTGATGGTAGGCGGCAGTGTGGCACTGGTAGATGAACAGATCTCTAATAAAGCAGGATTATTAAAAACAGCTGACCCGATCTGGGCCATGTCGTAAGCAGAAGTAAGCTGCTCAGGATCATTTAAACCAGATGGATTTACGAAATGGCTTTCGCGGCATCCTAAAGAAGCCGCAGTTTCATTCATCATGCTGGCAAAAGCTTCTCTGCTGCCTGCCACATGCTCTGCCAGTGCATTGGCAGCCTGGTTAGAGGACTGAAGGAGCATAACATACAAGCAGTCTTTTACAGAAAGGACATCCCCCTCTTCTAACTGCAGCTTATTTCCACTTCCATCCTCTACATTATAAACAGCATCATGGGAGAATGTTACCTGGTCATCCATGGAGGCATTTTCCACTACTACCAGGGCTGTAAGCAGCTTTGTGATGCTGGCGGGGTATTTCTGCACATGGATATTCTGGGCAAATAAAACGGCCCCGGAGTCCATATCCATAACAATCCCGGCTTCTGACTGGCAGCCTGTATCAAGAGGCCAGTCCGGCTTTGCAAAAGCACATAAGGATATAGTAAAGAGGCTGACAGCGCAGGTAAGCACCAGTAAGCCCATTCGTTTCAGCTGTTTTAACATCATTTTCTTCCTCCATCCTGTTTTTCAAGGTGTGTTTTCAAAAACTCCAGAGCCCCTAATATCACAGCACCCAGGATAAAGAACCCAATATGGAAGGTGGAAATGTTCATAGGAGGCTGCGGTACATCTAAAGTTGTAGGCCCTTGGATAATGGCATATAAAGAACCGATCATCAGTCCTAAAATCATATAAATAGTCTGGGAACGGTAATTAGCCAGACAGTTCTTAATGATCCTGATAATGGCAATGATGCCTGTAAGCACTCCCAGACCAAAGATCACAAGAACCGGAAAATAGGAAAAGTTTAAATGCATAAATTCATGGATCGCATTGATTACCGGTACGTAAAGGCCAAAGATCAAAAGCAGGGTAGAACCGGAAATTCCCGGAAGCACCATGGCGGTAATGGCAACCATGGCTGCAAAAAACAGGTAAAGCCCAAGGCCTACAGTCAGATGCTCAAAATTTACAGAGATCCCGTCTCCATTTGAAGTATTAAAATAAGAAATACAAAATACCAGAACTGTGCCGGCCAGAGTAAAAATAAGGCAGCCGGCTTTTCCATGTATACTGTCCCACTCTTCTTTTACTACCAGGGGAATGGCAAACAAAGTAAGACCCAGGAATACAGAACTGATCTCATAGATGTGTGCCTGAAACAGAGAAGAAAGGACCATAACAGAAGCACCAAAGCCGATGACCCATCCAATTCCCAGTTTAATAAGAAAAATAAGGGCTGCTTTGCGCTTTGTATTGTCCTTTCCGATCATATCGTTTAAAGAATTAATAAATTCATCATAAAAACCAAGTAAAAAAGCAATGGTTCCGCCTGAAACACCTGGAACACTGTCAGCCAGTGCCATGCAGAAACCCCGTACTGCATTTAATAGCATAAAAATTCCTCCTGAAACATGCTGGTTAAAAAGCTTTCTGCTTTCGCCTTAAGAAAAGCTTTCTGTGAACCATTATACATGAAACAGGAGGAAATTCAAGTGAAATGTACTTTATAAGGGGTTATCAATCACCCTGAAGAGCATCATATCCCTCTTCTCCGGTACGCACCTTTACCACATTTTCTACATCATAGACAAAGATCTTTCCGTCGCCGATGTGACCGGTATAAAGTACTTTTTTTGCAAGAGAGATCACATCTTCTACAGGTACTTTACTTACTACAACCTCTAATTTGATCTTTGGAAGAAGGGCAGCTTCTTCTACTTTAATACCTCTGTAATAATTGGTATGTCCTTTCTGGGTTCCACAGCCCATGACCTGTGTTATAGTCATACCGGTTACTCCAAGCTCTGTCAGGGCTTCTTTTAAAGCTACAAAACGGCTCTGGTTAAAGATCATGACCACTTTAGTAAGCTTGGCACCGGCTGTATTTGTGGAAGCAGCAGCTGCAGACTGGGGAAAGTGCTCTACAGGAACAGACTTTTCTACAGATACAGGAGCAGCTGCAGGAACAGATGCTTCTTCTTTTCCGGTAAATACTACAGGCATAAAGTCTGCATAAGAGCTTGCCAGGTTATGTTCAGTTACGTCCAAACCTTTAGTCTCCTCTTCTACACTTGCGCGAAGTCCAATGGTGTGCTTTAACAGATTAAATACGATCACCATGGTAACTGTGACCCAGATGATGACAGATACAACACCTAACAGCTGGATGCCGAACATATGGAAGCCGCCGCCGTAAAAAACACCATTTTCTTTATCAAAAAGACCTGTTAAAAGAGTTCCTGCAGCGCCGCAGAAACAATGAACACCAACTGCGCCAACCGGATCATCGATCTTTAATACCTGATCTACAAATTCAATTCCAAAAACTACTACAAAAGCAGCGATCAGGCCAATGAAAAATGCACCTGCCGGGGTAACTACATCACAGCCGGCTGTAACTGCTACTAGACCAGCTAAAGAACCATTTAAAGTCATGGAGATATCAGGTTTCTTATAACGGATCCAGGTAATGATCATAACTGCTACGGTTGCTACAGCAGCAGCCAGATTGGTGGTGACGAAAATGTTGCCTGCAGAATAGATCACCTCATCACTGTCCATAGCCACAGTAGAGCAGCCATTAAAACCAAACCAGCAGAACCAGAGGATAAATACGCCTAAAGCGCCAAGAGTTAAGCTATGTCCAAGGATTGCTTTTGGCTTTCCGTTTTTATCGTATTTTCCGATCCTCGGTCCCAGGATCTTTGCACCAATAAGAGCTGCAACACCACCACACATATGAACAGCGGTAGAACCCGCAAAATCATGGAAGCCTAACTGGGTCAGCCAGCCACCTCCCCAGATCCAGTGACCAGAGATAGGATAAACAACTGCACTGATCACTGCACTGTAAATACAGTAAGAAATGAATTTTGTACGCTCTGCCATAGCACCGGAAACAATGGTTGCTGCTGTGGCACAGAATACAGTCTGGAAGATCAGATATGCAGGAAGGGGAACGCCTGCAGGAAGGATGGCACTGTAGTCACCTCTTACAAAAGGATCGAAGCCACCGATCAGGGCACCGCTGCCTGCAAACATGATACCAAAACCGGTGATCCAGTAAAGGGGGGTTCCAATGGCAAAGTCCATAAGGTTCTTCATAATGATGTTGCCTGCATTTTTCGCCCTTGTAAATCCGGTCTCAACCATGGCAAAACCAGCCTGCATGAAAAATACCAGAGCTGCGCCTACAAGGACCCATATTGTGTTAACTGCTGAAAATTCCATAATATTGCCTCCTCATACATACATGTTCTTCCGGAATGTTTCTGTGTCTGATCTTGTGGGACTCCGATAGAACATATTAATGCAAAAAGGCGCATTGCCCGCCGGTACCTGGCTTTGGCAATGCACCTCTTTGTGCAAAACTGTTCTTACGTAAAAACTAATTTTAATGCGCAAAAAGCACCGGGGATTAAGCACCGGCGCTTTCTATGGGGCTCATTATATGGGCAAAAAAATAGAATGTCAACAGAAAATTAAAATTTTGTTAATAAAGCAGAAATTTTCTAAAAACTTTTCCTGGACTTTGGCATTTTTACAGACGGCTGACCTTCTTCCAGCGTGGAAGCTCTGACTCATACTGTTTATTGATCCAGTCTACCCCCTTTGCAATGCCATCTGCATCAAAAGAACATTCTAAAAATTCTTTTTCTTCCTCTGGTGTGCAGTCAAAACTATAAGGCTCCGGCCATACGCTGACCCGGAGAATGGGGCCGTCAGCTCCCTCTTTTTCAAATTTTTCCATGCGAAAACGCATGCCTTTGCAGCTGCCTGTGTATTTTTCTTTTTTTAAGAAATTCACAGGCATAAAATCCTTTAACTGAAGCATAAAATAATCTCCTACAGGTGTGATTTAACCCCATTACTCGTGATAACTTAATTCCATTAAATTGGTCACGATATTTGTGCAATCCTCATCGGAAATATCAGATGCAGTATATAAAGTATAACGTGTGCTGCCCCAGGACCAGGATGCCAGTCTTCCACCGCTTTCTGTGGTTTTTACCTGAGCTTCACCTGCTGTATCCCCGGATTTCCAGCTTACAACCAGAATATCATCTTTGAAGCGCTCAAAAATACCGGCAAAATCTTCAGCAGTGTTGGAAGCACGGTAACAATAAGAAACTCCATTTTCACTAAAAGAAATCTCAGCCACCTCGCCGTTTATAATAAAAAACTGCTTATTTTCCCCGTCTGCCGGAGCGACCATATGGACACCCATAGCTTCAAAATCCTGCTCATTCCCCACCTCTTCCATTGGATTCGGGATAGATGCTGTTTCGGCTTCTGTTGGGGCGACTGTGGTTTCCTGGGCTGAGGTCTCTTTCACTTTGGAAGAAGAACAACCGGAAAGCTGGGTAAGAACAAGACCTGCTGTAAGGCTTACAAAAATTATATAATTTCGTTTTTTCACGTTTATCATCTCCTGTTTCCTATTCAACCGGACTGCTAAGAATCAGTTATTTATTAGACCTGCGGTTGATAAATTCTGTTTTTGTTTTGGAATATACGAATTTCTGGCTGGCATACAGTCCATAATAGCCGGATAAAGCAAAAGAAACAGCAATGGCAATAGAATAATATTCCATTCCCTCATACCCAAACAGCTCCAGTGCGATCACTAAAGAAGTGATCGGGCAGTTGGTCACACCTGCAAACATGGCAGTCATAGCGCAGGCTGCACATAGAGAGGGGGCAAAACCAGTGATCTCACCAAAAGCGCAGCCGAGAGTAGCGCCTACACACAAAGTAGGCACGATCTCACCGCCCTTAAAGCCGGCACCAAGGGCAATGGCAGTAAAAAGCATTTTTAAGATAAAAGCCTCATATCTGATCTCACCTTCCATGCTGTGCTCAATGAGAGGCATACTGCTACCACAGTAATCTCTGGTACCTATAAGCAATGTCAGAAGAATAAAAATGGCACTGGCTGCAAGAATACGCACATAGGGATTGGGAAGGAGTTTTTTGTATGTATGCTCTGCACCGTGAAGCATCAGACAAAATACAATACTTACCACAGCACAGACGGCACTTAATAAAATGATCCAGCCTACACTTGAAATATGTACAGGCGGAATAGACAATACAGTAAAATGTTCCCCTGGAAGGCCCATACACCTGGCGATTCCCACTCCTATAAAAGAAGAAAAGATACAGGGAACTAAAGCAGCATAATACAGAACGCCAATACTGATCACTTCCAGTGAAAAAATGGCAGCTGCCACCGGTGTTCCGAATAACGCAGAAAATACAGCACTCATGCCACACATAATTGCGATCTTTTTATCCTTTTCATCCAGATGTATTACATTTCCAATCAGGCTTCCAAGGCTTCCACCAAGCTGAAGGGCTGCGCCCTCACGGCCGGAAGAACCGCCTGCAATGTGGGTCAGTATGGTAGAAATAAAGATCAATGGTCCTGTAGCCGGTGTAACATGCTCATTGGAAGAAATAGACTCAATGACCATATTAGTGCCCCGGTTGCCCTCTTCGTGAAAGGTATGGTAGAGCCAGACGATGAGGATACCGGAAACAGGGAGAAGATAAAGCATCCATGGATGGGCCAGGCGATAGTTTGTAGCAAAACTGACTCCCATGGAAAACAGGCTTCCAATCAGTCCTCCTATACCTCCGATCAAAAGTGCAATCAGACTCCATTTTGCAAAATAGCGCAGATTAGCAGCCAAAGAAGCCCTTGTTTCATCAGCAGAATGATTCATTTGTACAGATCCCCCTAATACTTCCTTTGTAAACGGACATAAGCGCATCTGACTTCTATTTCGTCCATCAGACACGCTTTTGCTCACAGAATTGCTTACATCTCGTTGTAAGCGCCTTTAAATTTTACAAGTTTTGGACGATATCCCGTATCTGTAAGCGCGGTAACGATCTGGTTCTTGTGGTCGGTACCAAATGCTTCCATGGTGATACGAAGCTCTACAGCAGCGTTTCTGTTGATGCTGATAAACTGGTTATGCTCCAGCTTGATGATATTGCCATGTTCTTTTGCAAGAAGTTCTGCTACCTTTGCCAGTTCGCCTGGTTTATCAGGAAGGAGAACAGATACAGTGAAGATCCTGTCTCTCTGGATCAGGCCATGCTGAACGATAGAAGACATAGTGATCACGTCCATATTTCCACCGCTTAGTATAGAAACTATTTTCTTCTTTTCCACATTTAAGTGCTTTAAGGCAGCTACAGTAAGAAGTCCTGAATTTTCTACGATCATCTTATGGTTCTCTACCATATCCAGGAAAGCAACGATCAATTCACTGTCTTCAATGGTAATGATGTCATCTACATTCTGCTGGATGTATGGGAAGAGTTTCTCACCAGGACGTTTTACTGCAGTACCATCTGCAATGGTATTTACCTGGGGAAGGGTCAATACATGTCCCTCTTTTAAAGATTCCTGCATGCAATTAGCACCTGCAGGTTCTACACCAATGACCTTGATCTTTGGATTTAACAGTTTTGCCAGAGTGGAAACGCCGGTACAGAGACCGCCGCCGCCGATGGGGACTAAAATATAATCTACTGTAGGAAGCTCTTTGATGATCTCCATGGCAATGGATCCCTGGCCTGTTGCAACTGCCAGGTCATCAAATGGATGTACAAAAGTATAACCATGCTCATCTGCCAGCTTATAAGCATATGCACATGCCTCATCAAATACATCACCCGCAAGAACAACCTCTGCCCCGTAGCCCTTGGTGCGGTTTACCTTGATCAGGGGAGTTGTTGTAGGCATGACTACGGTTGCCTTAACGCCAGCCAGTTTTGCTGCATATGCAACACCCTGTGCATGGTTTCCAGCAGAAGCGGTGATCAACCCTTTTGCCTTCTCTTCTTCTGTCAGCGTGCTGATCTTGTAGTAAGCACCTCTTACTTTATAAGCACCGGTATACTGCATGTTTTCCGGCTTGAAATATACTTTATTTCCGGTTTGTGCAGAAAAATATTCGCTATAGACCAGTTTTGTTTCCAGGGTGACCTCTTTAACGATTTCAGAGGCCTCTTCAAATTTTTCTAATGTGAGTTCTTCCATGCTAGTATTCTCCTAAAATTGATTATTACGTATAACTATAACACTTTATCCTGTTAAATTCAAGATTGTACATGAAACAGTGCGTTGACGAAATCATTTGCATCGAATTTCTGCAGATCATCGATCTTCTCGCCAATACCGATATATTTAACAGGGATTCCCAGTTCAGATTGGATGGCAACGGCAATACCTCCTTTTGCAGTACCGTCAAGCTTGGTAAGGATGATACCTGTGATATCAGCGACCTCCATAAACTGTTTTGCCTGTGCCAGTGCATTCTGTCCGGTGGTTCCGTCTAAAACAACTAAAGTCTCCCGATAAGCATCTGGATATTCCTTATCGATAATGCGGTTGATCTTTTTCAACTCTTCCATCAGATTTTTCTTGTTATGAAGACGGCCTGCTGTATCGCAGATCAGCACATCCGCTTTTCTGGATTTTGCAGCAGCTACAGCATCGTAGATAACAGCTGCCGGGTCAGAGCCTTCCTGCTGGGCGATAATATCAACACCGGCTCTGGTAGACCATTCTGTCAGCTGTTCAATAGCGGCAGCACGGAAAGTGTCTGCTGCAGCTAAAATAACCTTTTTGCCCTGATCCTTTAACTGACCGGCCAGTTTTCCTACAGAAGTAGTCTTTCCAACGCCGTTGACACCGATCACCAGGACAACTGATTTTCTGTTTTCAAATTCATAGGCATTTTCACCCAGATCCATCTGGGATTTAATACTGTTGATCAGGATCTCTTTGCACTGCTCAGGATCCTTGATATGCTGCTCTTTTACTTTATTTCGCAGATCTTCTACAATGGCCATGGTAGTCTGGATCCCCAGATCTCCCATGATCAGTGTCTCCTCGATCTCCTCATAAAAATCATCATCAATAGCGGAAAATCCGCTGAAAATAGAATCAATCCCGGACACAATATTGTTTCGGGTCTTTGTAAGTCCTTCTACCAGTCGGCCAAAAAATCCTTTCTTACCTTCTGCCATAGGTCAACTCCTCCTTCATATTGATATGTTCTCCCGTTTTTCTAATTTGTCAGACTGTCTTCTATAAGATTAACAGAAACAAGGGTGGAAATACCCTTCTCCTGCATGGTGATACCATAAAGACGGTCAGCAGCCATCATGGTACCC